>Ga0078972_1000211_pt1 | contig 239744 bp, 179 predicted proteins | sample YelNatPaOPGAMG01_FD_67568 | JGI IMG/M metagenome (GOLD analysis project Ga0078972, IMG submission 67568) | Hot spring thermophilic microbial communities from Obsidian Pool, Yellowstone National Park, USA - OP-RAMG-01 (SPADES assembly) (version 2) | ecosystem: Environmental > Aquatic > Thermal... | reverse complement strand
TCCCAGAGAGGCAGAGTAGGGGGGGGCGCGTCCCGCATGTGCGGGACGCGCCGCCATCCATACGCCCGGAAAGGTCCGGCGGGCAGAGGACTGCCCGCCCTACCAGCGATCGGGTTTTGACGAAGCAAAACCCGCAAGGCAAATGTGGATGAGGCAGTCCGGTGGCTGCAAGATTAGCGCCACAAAAGAGCAGTCCGGACGGCACAGTAAAAAAGCGCGTTGGAAGGCGATGCGTCGTCCAAGCCAACTGCCCAGCGCGGCCCGGCCTGCACCAAACTCTAGACGACATAGAAGTCATCCCTCCAACCGAACCGAAAGCGGTGCTGGAGCACCGCGCTCCAAAAGCTTCTACTCCAATCCTTCACACCAGAGGCGTAAAGAGTAAGGTAGGGCGCGCAGTTCACTGCGCGCCGGTGTGGGTAGTGCAAACCCGGCTTCTCAGCCGCTATTCTACCATCCGCGCCCTTACGGGCGCGGCTACGTCCATAGGAGGTTCGTCCGACAATGGCGGGATACGCTGCAATGGTTTTCGCCGCGCAAGCAGTGCAAGTTTGTAAATATCCGGGCTGACGCGCTTTGCTGTAGGGGGCAAACTTGGATAAGTTGCTTGTTAGAATTTCGCCATTGCGTAAAATTCGAGGGCGTATGGACTGGCCGCAAAATGCCGGTTTCCCCGGTTTTCCCGACGTGGCTGAAGCCGCGCGCGCAAGTTTGAACGAAGTTTTTGCGCGGCTTCAAACCGCGCCGCACGGGCTATCCTGGAAGGAAGCCGCACGGCGGCTAGATGTTTTCGGTCCAAACGAACTGCGCGCACAAAAACCGCCGGAATGGTACCAGGTGTTGTGGACCGCCTGTAAACACCCGTTCAATGCCGTGCTGACGGGCCTAGCGGTGATTTCGTTTCTGACCGGGGATATCAAGGCAACGGTTGTAATGCTAGCGATGGTGGTTCTGAGCGTAGGCCTACGGTTTTGGCAGGAGATGAAATCCCACGTGCAAGCTGAATCGTTGCGGCAACTTGTCCACACAGAGGTAACCGTGGTGCGCAGTGACCAGGCCGGTGTCATCCGTAAACCGAACGAGTTCGACCGGGTCGCTTCGGATATCCCGACGCGTGAGCTTGTGCCCGGCGACATCGTGAAGCTGTCAGCGGGGGACCTCGTGCCTGCAGATATGCGCCTGATCGAGTCGCGCGATTTGTTCGTGACGCAGTCAGCTCTGACCGGCGAAGCCATGCCGGTTGAAAAATACGAGCCTGAACGACTGCTCAGACCAACGCCAGGCACGGCCACGCAACAAGAGCGTTTGCCTCCGGAGGTGTTGGACTCACCACATTTACTGTTCATGGGCACGGCCATTGTCAGCGGTACAGCCAAGGCGGTGGTGTTAGCGACAGGACCGCGCACATATTTCGGCCAAATGGCCGAAAAAGTCACCGCAAAACGCCCGGAGACAGCCTTCGATCGCGGTGTTAAACAGGTGAGCTGGTTGTTGATCCGGTTCATGGCAGTCATGGCACCGCTTGTGTTCGTAATAAACGGCCTGCTCAAACACAACTGGTTCGATGCGTTTCTGTTCGGTGTGGCAATTGCAGTCGGGCTTACACCCGAGATGTTGCCGATGATCGTCAATGCAAACCTTGCGCGCGGCGCAATTGCCATGGCCAGGGAAAAGACCATCGTCAAGCATCTGCATGCAATCCAGAACTTCGGCGCGATGGATGTGCTGTGTACCGACAAGACAGGCACCATCACCCAGGACAGGGTGGTGCTGATCCGGCATGTGGATTGTTTCGGAAATGACAGCCAACGCGTGCTCGAGCATGCATATCTGAACAGCTTGTTCCAAACGGGTCTCAAGAACTTGCTCGACCGCGCCGTGATCGAACGGGCCGAGGCGATGGGCTTGCGGGACACGGCCAAACAATGGTGGAAGCTCGACGAGATACCGTTCGATTTTGTGCGGCGGCGGATGTCAGTGGTGTTGACGCATGCCAAACGCGGGCGAGTGCTGTATTGCAAGGGTGCAGTGGAAGAAATGCTGGACATTTGTACGCAGCTCGAGATGGACAGTCGCGTGGTGCCTCTTACAGACGAGCGCCGTGAACAGTTGAAAGCGCTGCGTACAAGGTTGAACGAGGACGGTCTGCGCGTGATTGCCGTCGGGTACAAGAAATTGACCGGCGTTTCTCCCTCGATCAGTGCCGCCGACGAAACCGAGCTTGTATTTTCCGGGTTTGTTGCGTTTCTCGATCCCGCCAAGGAAACAGCTGCCGAGGCACTGCGGCTGTTGCACGAGCATGGTGTAACGGTGAAAATTTTAACCGGCGACAATGCAATTGTTGCGCGCAAAATTTGCCGTGACGTCGGCCTTGACGTTCAGCACATCGCAACCGGCGCCGAGATCGAAAACCTCGATGACGCTGCGCTGGGTGAACTGGCCGAACGGACAACCATTTTCGCAAAACTTACCCCGATGCAAAAGGCGCGCGTGGTGCGCGTGCTCAAAGCGCGCGGGCACACGGTCGGGTTCATGGGCGACGGCATCAACGATGCAATCGCATTGCGCGAGGCAGACGTCGGTATCTCGGTTGACAGCGCCGTTGATGTTGCCAAGGAAGCCGCCGACATCATACTGCTTGAAAAAAGCCTGCTTGTGCTCGAACGCGGCATAGTCGAGGGGCGGCGCACTTTTGGCAATGTGATCAAATACATCAAGATGGCAGCCAGCTCGAACTTCGGGAATGTGTTCAGCGTGCTTGCTGCAAGCGCGTTTCTGCCGTTTCTGCCCATGCTGGCGCCGCAATTGCTCGTGCAGAACCTGTTGTACGACATTTCACAAATCGCGATTCCGTGGGACAGGATGGATGAAGAATTCGTGCGCGTGCCGCGGCAATGGTCAGCCGCAACAATTGGCATATTCATGCTGTGCATAGGCCCGATCAGCTCGATATTCGACGTCGCAACGTTCTGGATGCTGTGGCATGTGTTCGGCGCAAATTCAGTTGACAACCAGACCCTGTTCCAGTCCGGCTGGTTTGTCGAAGGCCTGCTCACCCAAACACTGATCGTGCACATGATACGGACCGAAAAAATCCCGTTCATACAGAGCATTGCGGCACCGCCGTTGCTGATAATGACGGCAGTTGTCATGGCAACCGGCCTGTGGCTGCCGTTTTCGCCGATTGCCCCTGCGCTGCGGTTGCAACCTCTACCCCCAGCATACTTTGTTTATCTGGCAGCCGTTCTGATTTGTTACTGTCTGGCCGTGCAAGCGGCGAAAAGGCTTTACATTCGCGCATTCAAGACCTGGTTGTAAAAGGCGTTCGCGATGCATTGCAATTGCACGTGGGCAATTGACACATCCCGGTAAACATGGCATGCCACCACACCGACGCGCCCGAAACACCAGCAGGTACCAGAATCGCAGCGCATAACTTTATCAAGTTTAGCGCGGCAGAAACACAGGTATCGGATGAAAGTTTTGCGAGTTGACCGTGGCCCGGGCAGCGTATCTCACAGCCGTCGCAATGCCTAAAGTGCGGCTGGCCTTTTTCTCCGGCTTTGATCGCGGGTGTGCATAGGCTACATTGGTCGCATGGCACAGGTACTGCGTGAAGTCGGGCCAGTTGTATCCGGATTGTACACCGACAGGTACGAGCTGAGCATGGCATGGGCATTTTGGCGTGCAGGCCGCGCCGATGAACCTGCTGTGTTCGACTATTTCTTTCGCACACTGCCGTTTCGGGGTGGTTACGCAACGTTCGCCGGTGCAGGCACGCTTGTCGCTGCGCTTGAACAGTTCAGGTTCGACCACGACCAGCTCGCCTTCCTCGGCAAGGAAGGGTTCAGCTCGGATTTTTTGGATTATCTGAGGTCGTTTCAGTTCCGCGGTTCAATCTGGATGCCTGCTGAAGGTGAGCCTGTGTTTGCGCTCGAGCCGATCGCGCGTGTCGAGGCAACATTGATCGAGGCGCAGCTTATCGAGACGCTGCTATTGAACGTGCTGAACTTTCAGACATTGGTTGCAACCAAGGCCGCCCGGTGCAGAGACGCTGCACGCGGCCGCGCGTTGAGTGAGTTTGGCCTGCGCCGCGCCCAGGGGTTGGGCGGGCTGTGGGCAAGCCGCGCAGCGTGCATAGGCGGATGCACAAGCACGTCGAACATGGAAGCCGCGGCAATTTATGGTCTCACAACCGCAGGGACAATGGCGCATTCGTTTGTCCAGAGTTACGAAAATGAACTGGCGGCTTTCAGGGCCTTCGCCGAGGTGCACGGGTCAAACACAGTCCTGCTGCTTGACACGTACGACACGTTGCATTCGGGTTTGCCAAATGCAATTGTGGTCGGACGCGAGCTGGCTGCGCGCGGCCAAAAACTGGCTGGTGTACGGCTTGACAGCGGCGACCTTGCGTATTTGTCCCGCGAGGTACGACGTGCGTTGGACACAGCAGGGCTGCACGAGGTGAAGATTATTGCATTGAATTAACTGGACGAGTTCGTCATTCGGTCTTACCTACCGGGGCTAGTTTTACCAGGGCCACTAACAGGTCCATTAACATTTCTGGGATGGTCTGCAAGCCAAACTGCCTGAGGAACTCAACGACTGGCGCGGTAATACTAACCATTTGATGTGTGAATGGATCTCTATATTTCAACGCTACTGATCGTAAGCCGAAAGAGGCTAGGGTGTGTGTTTGGTTCCCTCCGTATAACGAATCGCCTACCAGGGGGTGTCCTGATGATGCTAAATGGACTCGGATTTGATGCGTACGGCCTGTCTCTGGAATAGCCGCAACTAAACTCAATGGTCCTAAGCCAGGATGTGTCCAATGAGCGAGTTTATAGAATTGAGTTGTAGCTGGTTTTCCCTGCTTGAGGTCTACGATTACTCTAGGGCATGGTTTCGTAATCTCCTTCAAAGGCAAAGCACAAATCCACTGGTCTTCCTCAACCAAGCCCTGAACGACCGCAAGGTACAGTTTCAACACCCGTTTCCGCTCAAAAAGTTCTGAATAAGGCTTTACGGCTCTTCGGCTTTTAACCAATAGCAGCACGCCAGTTGTTTGTGCGTCCAGTCGGTGGACAAACCTGAGGAATTTGAGATTCCGCGATTTAACCCAAAAACTGCGTCGGACAATCGATTCCTCAATTGCACGTTGCAAATTTCGGGAAGTCCGATCCCAATCCGCAGGTGCAACTAACCACCCAGATGGCTTATCAATTGCGATCACAGATCGATCCTCGTACAGGATTGGGATTTGGATGCGTGATTTACCGCGACCTAATTCAATGTAAGGTGGTGCTGGCATTTGGAGATTGGAGAGCTGACTCAAAGACCTGAGCTAGATGCAAAGGGTGTCTATTGGTTAACTGCGCGACTTGTTGCCTACAACTTGTTCCACCAAGGACGATTTTTGCCTCCGGGGGAAACGAGTTGATCTGCTCAATCAATGGCTGTGCAATTTTTACAGAAAGCTCGTAGTTATCCTCCCTCATCCCAAAGGCACCTGCCATGCCACAACATCCCGTGTTCAGAATTACGCACTCGCGTCCAGGTAATTTCATCACCACTTCATGCAGATGTTCCTGATCCGCCAGGGATTTAGAATGGCAATGTGTATGGATCACGATCAATTCCTCACGTCGGTCAAACAGCTCCTCCACATTACGATCCTTTATTTCCCTGGCAAGGAACTGGTCGAACAAGAAACACCTTTTAGCAACTTCGGATGCACCGGGCACGTCCAACTCAATATAATCATCGACAAACATCGACCAGCAAGAAGGTTCAAGGAAAATCACTGGTATATGCTGGGGATATTGACTCAGGAGCCGAATGTTGTGTGTCCCGAGCCTTTTGGCGCGATCCAACAACCCCTGGCTAAAAGCTGGTCTTCCACAGCACTTCCGATCAGGCACCAAAACCACGTTATACCCCAAGGCGTTTAAAACTCGTACGGCGCTAATCCCAATTTCCGGCTCGTAGTACCGGACGTAAGTATCATCCCATAAAACCACTGTCCTAGGTAACCCAGTGGCAACGGCATGACGTTCATACCAGGCATGGAATTTCCGACCAGAAACCTTTGGCAAATTACGTTTGGTGCTAATCCCAAACAATTTTCGCATTAACAACTTAATCAACGGTTTCCCTAAAACTGCGTTAGTAAGCGATGGGAATTTTGCAGCCAGGCCAGAGACTACATCGATGTACGCGAAAAGTAATGTGGCTAGCGAAAGCCCCTGCATTTTATTCTTTGCGTGCAGAAGTTCTGCCTTTAATAAGGGTAAGTTGACATTTGACGGGCACTCGGTTGTGCACGCTTTGCAAGACAAACAAGTGGAAAGCACCTTCCATAACTCGGGTGCATTTAAAGGATTGTCTGGGGCAAACTGATTCTCTAGTGCTGCGCGGATTGTGTTACATCGGCCGCGGGTAGACATCTCTTCACGGCCAGTGGCGATGTATGTAGGGCACATTGTGGGTGTCAACTTTCGACAAGCTGCGCAACCGTTACACTGATCCAGATTAGCCAAGAACGACTCGTCTCGCTTCGCGAACCGGAGCTGTGGCTCGAAAGGCAAACTAATTCGATACCCGGGTCCCATCCGCAAATGCGAATCGATCTTATATACGCCTGTATCGATAATCTTGCCTGGGTTTAGAAGCCCTGATGGGTCGAAAAGGGATTTTATTTTAGAAAGCACTGAGTACAGCTCCGGACCTAGATGCCTATGCAAATATTCCGTACGTGCCATCCCGCACCCATGTTCACCTGCGATAGACCCGTTGTAACGCTGGACTAGCTCTGAAATCGCGTCAGCTATCGCCCTGAACTTGCCAAGGTCATTTACATCCCTTAAGTCCAACATTGGACGAATGTGTAACAAGCCTGCTTCCGCATGCCCGTAGAAAGAAGCCTTTACTCCGAACTGATTTAGCAAATGTCTAATTTCTTGGGCGTATTCTGCGAGCTGTCCAACGCGTACTACCGTATCTTCAATACCTGCTACAGGCTTCTTGGGTCCTTTTTTTGCAGTCAACAGCGAAAGCCCAGCCTTTCGCAAAGACCAAACACCGTTTATTTTGCTACGGTCGATTGTCGTTATAACCCTAGCCCCCCGCACCCACTGAGTAATGGTCGCAAGCTTATCTTCAACCTCTTCATACACCTCAACGATCAAAAAGCATTCGCCCATAAATTCGTCCAACCCAAGAAATTGTCTGACGTTCGCAAACTGAAGCTGGCCTTTGGTTTGATCAAATAGAATCCGATCCACGACTTCAACCGCGGCTGGCTTTAATTCAACCAGCTGAGGTGCACATTCGAGGGCCTCATCAAGGGAATTGAAGAATAACACTGCCATCCCTACCTGCCTTGGCAAATGGACCACCCGCAACTCCAATGCGGTCACTAGCATCAAAGTGCCTTCACTACCTACTACAATATAACAGGGATTCCCTCCACGACGAATGAAACGGTCTAACCCGTAGCCGGGCCACCGTTTGGGAAGATCGGCAGAAAACCTACGTGCGATTTCCTCTCGGGCAGGTTCAATTAGTTGACTTAAGCGTTCACCTAAGCTCCTTGGCTCAGTACCTTTAGAAGTAATCTTGACCCTTTCACCATTTACTAGCACACCTTCGATGGCAAGCACATGATCTGCCGTGGTACCATATAACAAAGTCCTAGCTCCAGATGAATCATTGCCCACCATTCCACCTATCGTAGCTCTGGAACTTGTTGCCACCTCGGGCCCAAATACAAAACCATGGCGTTTCAATCGATTATTTAGGACGTCCAATACTAGACCAGGCTCCACACGAATAGACAGCGTGTCCGGATCAAAATCACCCATGCGTTTCAGATAACGTGAAAAATCTATTACTAACCCCGGGCCAATTGCACCACCAGTAACACCGCTCCCGGTGCCCCGGGGAGTTATCGGAACGCCACATTCGTGGGCCGCCCGAGTTATAGCCTCAACCTCGGCGACGGTTTTTGGGAATGCCACAGCCAGTGGTTTAACTCTATAGATGGACGCGTCCGTTGCATACAAATGCCTGGTCAAGTGATCATAAGCCACTTCGCAGCCTGTAGCAGACAAAAACCTTTTCTGTTGTTCGGTTAAATCAGCCATTGTTGCCCTGTAATCTAACCTAATTACAGACAAATTACGATTTGAGAAATAGGCGGGGCAAAAACCCACGGCAAAGGATGGATAAACTGAGGTAAGCAACGGTTAAGTAACCTCTTGCCTCGGAAAGTTCCATCTTTTATTAAGCTAGAACCGGGATAAGTCTGCTTTCTGTGGCCATGGAGTGTGCCGGAAAATGCCTCCAGTCATTGTTATGCCCAAAGAATCAATCATTCCTTTGTTGAAACACCCCCTGATAAGCTCCAAGGCCCTTTTGGGCTCCCAGGCCGCGCCCACCAGAAAGGCTGCTCAGGGCGGACTAAAAAATCCTATTGCATTCCAGAAAAAACGTGGTAAGTTTCGCACGTCTTTTTTAATCCCAAAGTGGAAGTGAATCCTGAACTTTGCAAAAAAGCTTTAGAGAAGATAGGCGACCCGAACCTTTTAGTGAACTTGGTTTCGCGTCGTGCGCGGCAGTTACGAGCTGGGGTCGGGCCGTTGGGTAGACCGTTTATCCCTGACGCCACAAACCTGAGTTTAGAAGACATCGCATTAAAAGAGATAATCGAGGGCCGCATCACATACGAATACATAGATGAGAAGGAAACCGAAAAAAAGGGGCGCAAGCGGTCAAAATTTTGAATCCAACTCGTAGGTTCGCCACACACATCTAAATTGCATGATCGTCCCCAACGAGAGTACCAGGGAGTGCCTTGCAAAGGGGAAAGGTTTTGCTGTAGAATTTCTCCGTAAATGGGCAACATTGCCACCAACACAAAGGCTAGCCGTGACTATATAATCTTAGAAACTTTTGAAGCGGGCATTGTCCTCAAAGGAACTGAGGCAAAGTCACTTCGGCAAGGCACCGCACAGATAAACGACTCATTCGCCCGGATTGAAAATGGAGAAGCTTTCCTTTACAACGCCCACATCCCTGTATACTCGCACGGGAACCGAGAAAATCACAAACCTGACGCCGTTCGAAAACTCTTGCTTCATAAAAGGGAAATCAAACGGCTAGAAGGATTACTTTCCCAGAAAGGACTCACATTAATCCCCCTTGCGTTTTATCGGAAAGGGCCTTGGGTGAAAGTAAAACTTGGTTTGGCAAAACGAAGAACTAAATCCGACAAACGCCAGTTACTCAAAGAAAGGGAAGCAGATCGCCGAATTCAGCAAACACTTATGCACAAACTAAAACGTGCTAGTTCCTAGAAATTAAAAACTCCCTACTAACTTTCGGTGTTCGAGGTTTGTTCGGGTTTCCATCTTCGTCTCGGTGGACGGGTTACCAAGCCCTTCTTTATTGCCCTGGTGCAAACCCGGATGTACTTAACCTGCCCATCAACCAATGCTTTTACCCTCTGCAAATTAGGGAAAAACCGGCGTTTCGTGCGGGCTGTCACGTGGGTACCAATACCCCCTTGTTTCTTGGGCTTACCACGCCGCCACACAATGTTACCTTTTATCGGCTTTTTCCCTGTTAACTCGCAAACTCGTGACATACCAAATCCCTTTTTAAGTTTACGTCATCAATTGCTTATTCTTCCTATCTAAAGGTAAAAGCCGTTGCAAGGAAAAAATCCTAGCATGCCAAGTCAATCTTCCCCACGTCTAACCCGTAAAAACCCGTTTTTCGCACTCAAACTTTCTCGCATTTAGCGGGCCACAATTACTGCGTGCTCAATTGTTTTGCGAGAAGTTTAACTTCCAACTGCGTCCTTCGCCATGTCCTAGACTGTGACTTAAGCCATTTAAAACCGAAAAGTACCGCTCAACAGTAGGTTTAATCCGAACTATCAGTATAAACTTACCCTTAGCACCTCGAAAACCGCTCGGGTGAGATTTTACGTTTCAATTGAATTTCGCACTTATTCATTATGCGACCTAAGAACCTTCCAGCGGTACTAGGGCGAAGGGCGAGCCAGGTCTTGGTAAATTCTGAAGCGAAGGACCTTCAATAGTGACCGGCCCCCGAGCATATTCACCCGAGATTTGTATACCCTTTTCTGGGTGTCCTTCATTCCCAAGCTAATACCCAGCCAGTGCAACATATGGCTTTTAGTGCGCAGCGTTCAAGCGCCCTACGATGAAATAGACCATTGCGGGATTTGATAAAAAAAGATAAACTTGCGGTAAACAGGTATGGTTTTGAGCAAGTGAACTGAAACCTACTCGAGCCTAAAAATCCATGATGCCATTACCACGTAATTTGCTCGTTGGAGCCGTTGTGTTTATTGGAGCAAGTTCTCCAGCTGAAGCCCAAGAGATGAATTTAACAGGCGAAGTCTTAACCCCTAGTGGGGTCCCTGTTTCTAACGCCAAAGTATTGGCCATGGCCGACAATGGTGTAACTCTTTTGGATGAAATCCTTGCTGAAACCTGCTCAGATGCCAACGGCAAATTTACAATAACCCTGCCACAATTCCATTCTCATGTGACACTAATTGCAGTCGATCACAAACATGGCCCGGGCATTCTCTCGTGTCGATTCGAGTCGCTTCCTCAAGCAAAATCAGTGGTTTTAACACTTAGCGAGCCCACCGCGGTAATCGGAGAGGTTCTGACCGAGGATGGCCTGCCTGTTTCCAACGCATGTGTCTACGTTGTGTTGTTAAACTCTGCTGGGGATCCTCCAAAACCCATCCCTGGAAATGTTACAACAAAGTTTTTTCGAACTTATACGTCTTGGGACGGCAAATTCCAAATTACAAACCTTCCGTTAGCCGCTTTTGGATACATGCAAGCATATAGCACTACTCCAATTCGAGGCGCATCAAGTATTTGCGCGTTCACAGCAGCCAAAACTTCAAGTCCGCTCACTTTAAGGATTAAACCGTACAGCCGAATAGAAGGCCGGGTAATTAGTGAAAACGATAAAAAACCTGTCTCAAATGCCAACATACGGCTCTTACCCATAACCCTCCCATGGATACCCCACTCCATTACAAAGTCAGACTCTGAAGGACACTTCATATTTATGGAGGTTCCTGCAGGGGCCTATAAAATTTGCCTAATGGATCCAACCGAATCCAAACCGTTGTCCATAAGGCAAGCGGTTGAAGTGTGGGTTGCTCCCGATGAAACATGTTCCAACGTGGTATTGCAGACAGTCTCTCCCGCACATCTACTCATTAAAACAACCTGCGAAGATACCGAAGCTCCCTATCCGCATGTAACCGTGGAAATAGTTTCCCCTACTGGGTCCGTGTGTGTAAAAGGCGCCACCGATTCCACAGGCAAATTTATTGCCGCTGTTCCTCCAGATTCATACCTAGTTAGGTTTTCGATTGATAACGAAGTCCAAAAAGCCGTACCTCTGACTGCAAAAAGCGGAGAAACGAATGTAATTGAACAAATATTTTCAAAACGTAAAAAAATTGCCGCACGGGTTGTAACACCGGACGGTTCACCATTACCATACCCAAAGGTGCTTATCATCGACAGCGAGGGAGAACAACAAGTAGCGCAATGTTATTCCAATGGAATGTTCACATACAAACCACTGTCATGGGGGAACTTTTCTCAGGAAACTTTGGAAGAAGTTACGATCATAATTTCATCTCCAACCAGCAATCTCATCCTCCTGACCAATTTAACTTCCCCATGCACAGAAACAATGGAACTCTGCACAACCCCCGGGGTTATGGTTACTGGCACCATCAATTTTGAAGGCGAACTACCAAAGCAAGTTAATCTTTCCGCGTACCTTTTGCTTGAGATCCAGAGTGCTGAAGAATACCGGCTTTTCAATCTCCGGATGAATCCCACTAATGCACAGGCTTTGCCGATTAAACTGGGCGGATTATTCCCGCACCTCCCGCAAGTAATTGAGATTTCTTGCGATGGTTATGTCCCTGCTGTGATTGACATACCGATTGCTGACACTAATAGCTCCGTAGACTTCGGTACCGTGACTATGAAACAGGCAAAATACAGCATTTGTGGCCAAGTCATCGACAAAAAAGGTCAACCGCTTACCAACAGAATTACCATTTTAGCGAAGTCACTTCACGAAAACGGACCCACATTGGAAACCAACACAGACAGCCACGGCCGCTTCGTAATTGGCGGTTTATTCGAAGGTCCTGCTGTCATAGAAGCATTTTCCGAAAATGGAAACACTGCGCTTGGTTCAACATTAGCTCAGGCTGGAACCTCCAATGTCCTTCTTATAGCCGGTGAGCGATGCCGAGCGATCACAGGCAAACGGCTCCGGAGAATCTCAGGCATTATAAAAACTCCTGACGGTAAACCCGTTGCTGGAGCAAAGGTTGCGCTGGTTCGTTATTCGGGCTTAGCTTCAGTAACCACTGACTCAGCTGGAGAGTTTGTCCTTCCGTATTTTGCCCCTTCGCGGTTCGCCTCCGAAACTCCCTCGGAAACTCTCGTCGCGTGGTACCCCGAAGCACAGCTGGCTGCTATCGTTGAGGAGGAGGGTGAAGAAAACGAACCCATCGAAATCACATTAGCTCAAACCATAAAAGTATCTGGAAGGTCTGAAGACCCCTTGAAGGAACCAATCCCAAATGCTCGTATATTTGTGAGGCTGGCTTTGGATGGGTACGAGTTAGTACCTTGGCAAACCCAAACGGATTCTTCTGGAAGATTTGTGGTGGAAGGGCTTCCACACCCGAAATCGATGCTCACTATTTGCATTACAAATTCCGGATACTTATCAATCCGTACCAACATCGTGCCGGAGGAAAATGTCACTTGCATAGACCTTGGTACGCTAACGCTTCAGCCTAGAAACCTGGCTGTAACAGGAAAGGTCCTCGATCCGGACGAGAAACCAGCTAGCAAAGTTAGTATTTTGGGGTGGATAACGTCTTACCAAGGGGAATTAGACGAATTCCTATATGGAATCGAAACCGACGCAAATGGCAATTTCATTATAACAAATCTTGCAAAGGGGCAAAGCGTGGAACTCAAGTTTTACTCGAAAGACTGCAATGCCTTGCTCACCGTGCCAGCAGGAGCAAGCAATATAATCGTCCAATTAAAAAAGTCGCCCAGAAGACATCCCAGTAGACCGACTGCGAAACATGCAAGCACTACAGTTGATCTTACTGAATTCCACCTGCCAACCGAGGTAACCAATCAGCAATGGAAATTGATTTGCGTGTTCGATCCAGAGCAACGCCCCTCAAAACATCTGCTCAGACAACTCTCAGAACAGTATCAATCCATCACCAACCAAAATGTCCAAGTAATAGGAATTTGGCAACCTGTTACAGACAAGGAATCCTTCCAAGCATGGCGGCAATCTTGCCCAGTGCCTTTCCCTGTAGGGTTTAGAACTAACGCAAGCGAAAAAACTCAGTGGATTGACCAGATCGAATCTTTGCCTTATCTGCTCTTGCTGAACCCACAAGGGCGAACTGCTGTTAAAAATCTCGAACTAGAGGAATTGGAAGCGACACTTACAAAACACAGGGAACAGTCACCTTAACACTCGCCTCCGAAAAAAGTCACAATTACGCAAGACATTTCAACAACGTGTGGACCTAAAGCTAGAACTAGGCTCCGCTACTTTGCAAACTCACCACACTGCTCCCCGTAAAACACTACATCTTAAACGCTCAATCCCCTTATCCTACACCCGTAAAATGTGATCAACTGATAAAACTCACCTCCGACGAATGAACTCCAACGTATTAAATTTTTCGACGGCGAGTTGTGTTGCTTGACTAATTAACTCGGCCGGCGGTACCCAAGACGTCCATTCAACTTTAAACAGGGTTTCAGCGGTTTCTTTCATTGCCCGCACCCACTCAGCCAACTCTAGCCTGGCTTCAGGCGGCAATACAGAACCCTGAATAAGCAAGCCGCTCCGTGTCCGTCGTTGTGCTGCCCCTGCAATTTTTTGCCCCTCAAACAAAAGGTCATACTGTTCGTGCCCCACAAAACATTGACCGACGTCGAGTGGTTTATGCTTTTGAAGCGCAAGCGTAGTGGGTAGGCCGAGTTTCGCAAAAGCGGCGGCTATCCACTCGTGCAGAACTCTGTAGCTTTCAATGGCCTTCAATCGATACCACCAATGATGGGTCGGGATTACTATGGCGTAGGTCCAATCAGCACCATGAAATACAATTCCCCCGCCAGTGGGTCTTCTAACAATTGGACGCCCATCGGCTAGGGCCTCTGCCACCCGGTAATTTTGGAAATATCCGAAACTTACGGTAGGTTCAGTCCATCCGTACACGCGGAATAGAACACTTCCTAGCTTAGGGATCCAAAGTAAAAGCGCTTCGTCGAATGCCATGTTAAATCCTGGAGATCCAGCCCCCGTGTCAAAAAAGAACCAACACTGCCTCTTATGACAACTATTGGCTGAGACTAAAGGCAGCACTTGTACATCCATCATTTTTATTTTTTAGCAGGTTTATCTGCGGAGGGGCACAAATTACGAATTTCACAATTGGCACAGTCTGGTTTGCGGGCTATGCACCGACGGCGCCCATGCCAAATCAATAAATTAGAAAATTTAGTCCATAATTCCCGAGGCACTAACTCCATTAGATCTCTCTCAATTTTCTCGGGATCCCCCTCCTCCGTAAGCCGCAACCGATTAGCTAATCTGCTCACGTGCGTGTCGACCACAATCCCGGCATTTATACCAAATGCGTTGCCTAACACCACGTTTGCAGTTTTTCTACCCACGCCCGGTAGCGCCGTAAGCAATTCCATACTTGCCGGCACCTGCCCACTGTATTTCTCCGCCAAAACCTTGCACACCGCCTGAATCGTTTTGGCCTTGTTGCGATAAAACCCAGTGGACTTTATTTCCTTTTCCAGCTCTGAAAGATCCGCGTTGGCGTAATCAGCAGCAGTACGATACTTCTTAAATAGCTCCGCTGTCACCATATTCACTCGCTTGTCTGTACACTGAGCTGACAAGATCGTAGCTATCAGTAGCTCAAGTGGATTAGAATAATTCAACTCGACCCGCGCATCCGGGTATACTTTGGACAACACATTAATTATCTTCGAAACCCGTTTTTTTCGATCGCTGCGCGATTCTACAGCCATGACATTGTCATTATCATCACCACCTCTACCAAAATTCAAGCTTACACAACCATAGTGAACCATCTGATTACGCATCCAGCAAATCTTCCATCGCGTCAGCTGCAATCCCTTGGAACGGTTCAGTTAACAAGCTCTGTAGGTTCATCTAAACACGGGCGTACTATTCATACACACCCGAGTTAAATCATCTCGATAAATTGTGCGCCTCGGAACCCCCCGAACCTTGACTTTGGTTCCCCCACGCCATCAGCACCCACCTACCCATTAAAGGCCCCATTATTCAACACGTGTTCCCTGTTTAGCATGAACCGGGACTCCAACACTCCTAGATACAAGAGCTTGGAGTACACCAATTGCAATTGCTTGGCATTAAATTGACAAGCATTTGCCCCTTCATACATCCTAATTCCGTGAACGCATTTCACCAATGAAAATTGTTGGTATCACAGGCGGTATAGGCACTGGCAAATCAACCACCGCTACAGTACTGCAACAACTTGGATACACAGTTATCGATTCCGATGAGATTGCAAGGAGAGTGGTTGAACCGGGTCAACCAACGCACACATTGTTGCTCCAGGAATTTGGCCCTGAATTTTTTGATGATTCCGGGCATTTAAAACGCGATCTCATGGCAGAACTTGTTTTTTCGAACGAGCATGCACGAAGACGGTTGGAATCAATCACACACCCGGCAATCTACCAAATTTGCAAACGCGAGCTAACAGCACTTAGCGAATCTGGGTGCACGCTGGCTTTTGTGGTAGTACCTCTCCTGTACGAGGTAGACTGGGCCGCAGAGTTCAACTACGTAATCTGCGTAGCCTGTACCACGCAAACCCAGTGGGCCCGGCTCCGAATGCGAGGTCTTTCAGATCAACAAATCCGTGGAAGGCTCAGTGCACAATGGCCTTTGGAGAAAAAAATAGAGCTAGCCGACTTTGTAGTATGGACCGAAGGGAGCTTCGAGCTTTATCGCTTGCAACTTGAACGAATCCTGAAGTGGATCATTTGACATTGTAAACCTTTCCCTCATGACGAGGTACAGGGGCTTGGACAGACCAGGAGTAATCCACCAAACTACCAAGTTAAGCAGTTTGTCAAAAAATGTTGTCAACTGGAGGCACGGGTGCAAGATTCATCACTTGTGAAACCAGCCGACCTTAGAGGAATTTTGCAGTATGTTCCCGAATTTAGGGACCGCGTGTTCGTTATTGCCATAGACGGCGCGGTGGTCACCGACGAAAACTTTTCTAATTTACTGCTCGATATCGCAGTACTTCGGTCCCTTAACATTAGGGTGGTACTTGTCCATGGTGCTGGCGCCCAAGTTCGTGCCCTCGCCCAAGAAAGGCACATTACTCCTTCGTCAGTAGATGGCACGGGCGTAACAGACCAACCTACAATGGAAATAACCCTTACCGCAGCAAACCGCCTTACTCATGAAATCTTGGAAGGCTTGTCAATGGTGGATCTCCGAGGAGCCGCCGTAAACGCTGTTGTAGCACATCCCCTTGGCATCTTCCATGGAATTGATCACCAATACACTGGGAAAATACAACGGATCGACGCAGATTTTCTTCAAACACTGCTTCAAAATAACGTGGTGCCTATCTTACCCCCATTTGGCATAGATGGCGCAGGCCGGTCTTACCGACTGAACTCCGACGATATAGCGGTGGAAACGGCCGAGGCCTTAAAAGCAGTTAAGCTGCTCTTTGTCACCACAAAGGATGGCTTGTTTTTCCACGGACAACTTCTGCGCCAGATTATGGTCAATGACCTCACACGCCTTTTGCAAGAGGCTCCTCACGGATTCCACCAGGATCAACTGCCAAAAGTGAAAGCTGCCATCACCGCTTGCAATGCCGGTGTGCCCCGTGTCCACATCATAAACGGTTGTACGAACGAGGCCTTGCTAGCAGAAGTGTTCTCAAACGAAGGCATCGGCACCCTAGTTTATGCAAACGAATATGTACAAATCCGCCGTGCAATGAAAAAAGACGTTCGCCATATACTAGCACTCATCCGTCAACCTGTAGAAGCCGAAGAATTGATGCCTCGCACCCGCGCTGAGATAGAACGAACAATCGACGATTACTACATTTATGAGATCGACCGCAACCCAGTTGGTTGCGTGGCTTTGCATATTTATTCCGAAGAAAAAAAGGCCGAATTGGCATGCCTTTATGTAAAACCATCTCATCAAAATCAAGGTATCGGACGTAAACTCGCTCAATTCGCAGAAACAAAAGCGCGGGAAGCTGGAGCCCAAGTGCTCTTCGCCCTCTCAACCCAAGCTTACAATTTCTTCCAAAGCAAACTCGGCTTCATCGAGGGAACGCCCAATGATCTCCCACCTGCCAGACGCGAAAAATACGAAAGCTCTGGTCGGAAATCTAAAGTCCTAATCAAACACCTCACAAAGTAACTTAACGTACCCTCTTCCACGCTTGCGCAGAGAATACAATTAATAGTTCTCCAACTTTTGAGCTTGGGCGTCGAACGTTGAGGAGGTGGGGGAGGGTGGGGAACCCTCAACGAAGGGACCACGAACGTCCGCTCGCCCAAGCCCAAGTCCCTTCCGGACTTACGCAACGATTTTGACCTCAATAGCGAAAAACTTTCAACACCCCCACTCCACTATAAAGCATCCGTAGATTTGCGGATAGGGGTAGCAATTAAATAGTACACCCCCTAATGTATCGCCTGGATAGTTCTCTGCCTCTACCAACTCCTTCCTATACATCTCTTGGCCACTCTCCAGACAAACAAGCTTCCGTCGGACTAACCCCAGCCGTGATCTAAGAAACATTCATGGTGCACTAGTAGTAGAGGACTCAACGGACCCACAGGAAATCCTATAGAGCCACTTTTACACTCTCAGGGGTGTCCCAATTGGGATGAATAAATTCTTTCCTTTGCGGTTACATTGGAAACCGATCCTGGACAACCGCCAACAATCCCTTCGCCCTATTTACAAGATTTGGTTTGAGGTACATTCACGCCCAAATAAAATCAGGTTTGTATGGACCTACGTGAACAAATGACTGAGCTTGCTAAGCGGGCCAGAGTCGCCTCGCGTGCGTTAGCAAAGCTTAGCACGGCCGAAAAGAACCAGTGTCTTTTGGCAATGGCAGAAGGGATTGAAAAAGCTGCTGATCAAATTCTAGCTGCGAATGCATGCGATATGGAAGCTGCAGTTAAGAGTGGGATGTCAAAGGCGATGCTAGACCGGCTTTTGCTAAACGAGCGACGGATAAAATCTATGGCCGATGGTCTACGCCAAGTTGCAGCATTGCCAGATCCAGTGGGCCGAATACTTGACGACCGTATTCGTCCCAATGGGTTGCGGCTTCAAAAGGTTAGTGTGCCAATTGGCGTAATTGTTATCATTTATGAAGCTCGGCCCAATGTCACGGCAGACGCAGCCGGCTTGTGCTTCAAATCCGGCAATGCTACCATTTTGCGTGGCGGCAAAGAGGCCCTTAATTCCAACCTAGCTATTGCACGCGTAATGAAAGAATCAGCTAAGCGTGAACTTCCTTTGTTCCCAGAAGACGCCATTCAAGTAGTCCCAACGACTGACCGCGAAGCAATTCCAATCCTACTCTCCTTAACCCAGTATATTGACCTGTGCATCCCGCGTGGTGGTGAAGGACTCATTCGGACTGTAACAGAATGCTCAAAGGTACCGGTGATAAAACACTACAAAGGTGTTTGCCATGTGTATGTTCACAAAGACGCCGACTTTGAAATGGCGCGCAAAATCGTTTTGAATGCAAAATGTCAACGTCCTGCTGTATGCAACGCAATGGAGACTTTGCTAGTTGATCGACAAATTGCTGAACAGCTACTGCCTTTGATAGCGAGCGACCTAGCCCCTTACAAAGTGGAAATACGAAGCGATCAAACCGCATTCAAGATCCTGGAAGGCATCGCAAACCAATTGCCGATCACTCTGAAAGTCGCAACGGAACAGGACTGGTATACCGAATACAATGATTACATAATGAATTTGAGGATTGTTGACGACGTGGATCAGGCGATCGAACACATCAGCACTTACGGCTCAGCCCATTCCGATGCGATCGTGACTAAAAACGAATCCGTTGCTAGAAAGTTTCTAGCTGAGATCGATTCAGCGGCAGTGTATTGGAACGCATCAACCAGGTTTACTGATGGAGGTGAGTTTGGGATGGGCGCTGAGATAGGGATCAGTACTGACAAAATAGGCGCTCGCGGCCCTATGGGTCTAGAAGAACTCACTTCTTACAAATGGATCGGGATCGGTTCAGGACAAGTACGCACATAAAGCCAAATCTCTAGAGCAAATCTGGAAGAAACATACATTTTGTGGCGGAATCCCCCTATTGGAATTCGGATAAGATCGCCTCACTAATAGGCGAAGTTGTTCAATCAATGATTCCACCAAGCGGCCTATTAGAAGGCCGCAATTGGAGAATTGGTACCGCTCCTTTCCTTATCCCCGTTTCAGAACTCAGTTTTTTCCAAAAGCTCGGCTTAGCGTTACTAGAGTTTTACCGAGCAGCCAATTTGCTTTATAGATGGAGTTTTACTGGCAAAGCCCCCGAATGGATAGCCGAGTGGCTAGACAGGGGGAAACCAAAAGAACTCATCCAACTGCAACGATCCAAGACTTTCAAAAATGAATTGCCACGCATAATCCGCCCAGACGTACTTCTGGGCGAAAGTGGGTACGCTATCACTGAACTGGATACTGTCCCAGGCGGAATTGGCCTTACCGATTGGCTAAATCGCGTTTATCACCTCGCCGCCGTTCGACTTTCAAAAAACCTACCCTGGCAAATCATAGGTGGACCTGATGGAATGACTGCTGGCTTCCGAAACATATTCACTGGGTTTTCCCGCATTTGGATAATGATCTCGGAGGAATGCGCCACGTACCAGCCAGAAATGAAATGGTTAGCAAACCAACTAGGAGAGTCATTTGTCGTTACCGGACCTGATACACCGAAATTCACTCAAGGTGAAGCTGTATACAGGTTTTTTGAGCTATTCGACCTTGAAAATGTCCCGGGAAGCTTGGACGTGTTCACCGCAGCGCTGAAGGGGCAAATATACTTGACGCCACCACCAAAACCTGCACTCGAAGAAAAATTGTTGTTAGCCCTTTTTTGGAATGCAAACCTTCGCAATTTTTGGAAGGCACAACTCGGAGAAAAAACATGGACATTTTTAAACCGGGTCATCCCCCGCACCTGGGTGATTGACCCAACTCCGCTACCGCCATGGGCTGAAATACCTGAACTCGGTATTACCACCTGGGAGCAGCTAGCAGATTTCTCTCAAAAACAACGTGAACTGGTCCTTAAAGTGTCCGGCTTTTCACCAATGGCATGGGGTGGACGTGGGGTGTACGTGGGACACGACCTCCCAAAAACTGAATGGGAACGCGTCGTTAAAACAGCCATACAAGCTGCAAATTCCACGCCATTTGTATTGCAGCGATTCGTACGATCCCGGAGGATCCTCGCAAGTTGGTTTGACACCCAAACAGGAAAAATCGTGTATCTGGAGGGCCGTGTGCGCTTATGCCCATATTATTTCGTGAACGGTCATTGGGACAATCCAACCGTCACCCTTGGGGGAATCCTGGCGACTATCTGCCCCGCCGATAAAAAAGTAATCCACGGGATGAGTGATTCAATCCTCGTTCCCGTAGCAGTAAATCCCATGCTTCCTGCTAATACCTTTTCCGCCACATACCCAAATGAGGGCCGATTGGTAGAACAAGAGCGATCCCAGTAGTACTAACCTCGAATTTGCATCTGATGCCACCACGGGTGGGAAAACATACAATGTGCGGTGCCTAATCCTACCCCCAACCAACGTGTGATTTAAACTAAACCACAGTGATGGTAGTGAGATGGATATGCCGCCGCAATTTTCCGAGCCAATAAGGTTACAGGCACACGCGGGCTATCGGTGAAAACTTCGCCCGTTTGAAAATCTCTAAGCCTATGCTCCTTTGGTTAAGGAGCAACAGAACAGCTCTGCCACAGAAAAGCCTATAGCCAGAGAGACATTTTCGCAAATATGGCGCTCCCCTTTGACCCGAGACACAAAATCTTTACCTTATGTAACAAGGGCTACAATCAATTAGATTTCTCGTCGGGCCAGAGGATTCCTACCGTAACTTAACTGTAGTTTTCTTTCCGGTGTACTTAATCTCTTTATCACAGACTTGCGTGGGTACATCGGCAATGCCCTTGCCACTACTGACCAAAACCACCTTGAAAATTCGCTCCTCTAACATCCCAGGGAAGGCCCCTTGCCGATCACCAATTGTAAGTGTTCCCGAGCTATCATCCCAATCGAAGGTAATCGTAGTGTACATCCCTTTATCGTAGTTAAAACTGTCAAGCTCATCTTCATATAACACGAATTGTCCATTTGCGCCTCCGTACACGCGAATTTCCAATTCATCCCATTTTTTCTGTGTTGAGTACTGGACTTTCGGCCCGATTGGAAGAACCGATCCTGCCCGCACAAAAAGTGGGATCATCTCCAGAGGACACTCACGTTCTAACTCTTGGCCACCAGTGAATTCTTCACCAGTCCAGAAATCATACCATTTTGTCCCTTTCGGCAGGTAAACTTTCTTGGTCTTTATCCTTGTCAAATCTAGCTTTTCTTTCGTGGCATACATACGCTCCGTGACCGGGCAAACTAAAATTGATTTTCCGAACATAAATTGGTCAGCCAGTCGGACAGCCCGTGGGTCACCTGCAAAATCCATTACTAATGCTCGCATTAAGGTGGAATGATTTGCGGTAACTTCCCAAGCCGCCGAATATATGTAAGGCAGCAATAAGTATCGAAGGTTAATAAACCGTTCTATGGCGTTAAACTCGGGATCGCCTTTTGTGCCAAACTGATAGATTTCGCGTGGTGCATCGGTACCATGAGATCGCATCATCCCGCAGAATGTGCCGAATTGGAGCCAACGGACATAGAGCTCACGATATTCGGGATCCTCAAGCTTACGCGGAAAGTTCCAGAGGAAAAATCCGCCAATGTCTGAATTCCAATAGGGAATCCCACAGAGTGAAAAGTTTAGTGCAGCCGGGATCTGATTCCGCAACGATTGCCACGAAGCTACGACGTCACCGGACCATACAATTGATCCATATCGTTGTTGTCCGGTAAAGGCCGACCGTGTAAGAATCAATACACGGCGGTCCGAGCTTTCTTGCCTTTGGTGGGTATAAACCCCTCCGACTGTCATCAGTGGATAAGCATTACGCACCCGTCTAAATGAACCCAGATAAGTCCGGACGTCCAAGTCACTGTCCTTAAATTGGAGGTGATCTGGTTCAGACGAATCGATCCACCAACCGTCTATGCCCAGCGTCAATAGCCCGTTTTTAAGATACTTCCAATAAATGTCTCTTGCCGTTGGGTTATATGCGTCGTAGACGCGAACCCCAGAAGGATAATCAAGTCTTGGGGGCCACAGATCACAACCAGATTCTGGCCAAGTTATGAAATCCAACAATGCCCCTATTTCTTTCAATTCCCGATACTGTTTTGTCATTGGACCAAACGAGTTCCAGATTGAAATCATTATCTTGCAGTTCATCCCATGGATCTCCCGAATCATACCTGCTGGGTCGGGGAACTCAGGATCCAGAAACTCCATAGCGTTCCAAAGATAGTTATTTCCCCAATACCTCCAGTCTAAAATCACACCATCTAGTGGCACACCGAGCTCCCGATACCTACGCACTACTCCAACTATCTCGCTACGACTTTTATACCTTTCTTTGCATTGCCAATAGCCAAACGCCCAAACTGGCAACATAGGTGCACGGCCCGTCAATTCTCGAATCCCTGCTATTACACCATCGACGTTTTTTCCAAAGACAAAATAGTAGTCGATACTCTCACAAACCTCTGATCTAAACGTGGTTTCCTCCTGGGTATCAGTAAAAAGCGTAGGAGAACTGTTATCCCAAATCACACCATACCCTTTTTCGGATACAAAAATTGGAACATAATCGTCGGTATTCCCCTGAATCATCCGCAACTTAACCCCCCGTTGTACAAGTTTACCGTGTTGTTGCTGGCCCAAACCGAAAATTGCCTCCTCCTTTCCTAAAATGAACGATTGCCAAGCACTCAAAGAAGGAACCCCAGCATCATTGAAGTTTGTGAACCCAAATCCACGCTCCTTTTCTACCAAAAGCACGATACCATCAGGTCCGGCAAATGAGATTCTACCGGTGGTAAGCTCAAGCATTACTTTCAAATTGGTGCTTTCCAATGTTACCAACCCGTTACCTGATCCAATCTTGTATTGGATCTGCTGGGGGTTCGCAATCACACTCAGACTCTGATTGGTAAAGGAGTGCGTTTGAAGCCTTTTAGTAACACGCACAGTTGAAGGGGTATAAAACTTGAGTTCGATCAGGTATGGATCAACCTCTGCTTTAATGCCTCCCGGGATTTCCTGAAATTGGGCCCCAAGCGCAAAAAGCGTAAAGGCCCAACCAACTGCGGCGGTCTTTGTAAGGATCTTCATATGTACGTTTGATATTTTATACGCTGGGATCTGCTTTGCAATTTTTTGCACGTTAGACCAGAAGTCGGAGGATCTTGTGCAGTTTAGGTTCTTAACTGGACTGCTTCGCGCTACTAGTCCATGCGAAATTTCTCTTTCCCGCGCTTGCGACAGGTACAGAAAAACCAAACAAAAGCAGTCGACCCTTTATAATTACATTCGCGCCTCGATTCTAGTTGGAGTTTTGGTTGGCAAAAATTCTTGTTCAACACCTCGCCCTTGTATTTAGTAAAGCCTTTGCCCTATCCAACGTCTCCACTTTTTGGGAATCTGCGCCATTCCCCACCGAAAATCATTCAAGTAGCCAGGTAGATCTTGCCCCACACCTTCGCAGGGGATGGCGGGTCATACTGGGGCTATGATTTCATCTTAATTCTAACCAACGCGAAACGCCCTCACCAAAAAACGTCCACCAGCCACTTTTCAAAAACACCCTTTGCGGGAATCGGGCTAATTTATCCCATTTTCTCCGTCGAGGTGAAACCACTGTGGCGGTTAGATTCCAGGCACTGGATCTCCAGACTCGCGAAGGCTAATTCGTATTTCGCTTCAGCAAATTCCCTAACCCTCGGGTAATCTTTTCTCCAGCTTCTTTGCCTAGCTTTTCTGCGGATTTCCCCAACTCTAACATACCATCCATAGCACCTTTTATAGAGTCAATTAATACTTGTGCTAGAATTTGTTTCGACAAGTTGAGTGGGGTAATACCTTCAGGACTAGTACCCAAGTTGGTAAGCCTGATCTCCGGCAGCGAGACAGTCGACCCGTTTGCTAATCTTACCTTGCCGCCGGTAACAACCAACTCATTTATCTGGATTTTCTTAGTGGGAGTTGGGCTTTCGGAACCTGGTTTCTCACCCTGTTTACCTCCGGTAACATTTTCGAGCAATTTCTTCAGGTTATTTTCTCCGAGGGGATTGCCTTCTAACCAAATTTCGGGAGACTCAATGCGAATTGACTTCACAACAAGCTTATCAGAAAGCACCGTTTTGGGATCGATCGATATACTAGCCGATCCGAGGTAAATTGCATTCGTGGGAGTGTAGCCCTCCGGGTTGGCGACCGAAAATTTCTTCATACTAACCGCCCCTGTAAAAAGCGATATTTTAACATCCTCGATTCGGACAGGTGTCTTAGTCACCTGAGGTCCGATTTTCTCAACCGCGGCCTTAGTGACTTTTCCCAAAAGCAAACCAGTCACCACCACACTAAGAATTCCAAGAATGACAACTGCGATGGCAGCGATGATCAAAAACCTCTTAACCAGTTTCATATGGGGATATTTCACTGGGATACATTCCTTGTCAACATTCTCTCGCTAAACCGTCATGTCACCACTCGTCCAACCAATGTGGTTATGCCCACGGCTAGTGACCCTAGCGAATCGCCAGCAATTAGTCCCCCACCTATGAGTGAGGCTGAACTCATATCTCGAGGTAATGCGCTATTCATTTGACTCTTATTCCGCATCACCTTTCCGCTAAGATCGGGGATAATCCCGCCTAGCGCCCACCACAATGTGGTAGGCAAATCCACAAAGCCACCGAAACTTGAAGCGTAGGGGCTAGGAATTACAAACACATTTAATACGAAATCCATCTTTTTACCCCAAGAAGACTCCTGGAGCCATTTCTGGTAAAAACCCCACTTAAAAATCGATTTCCGCAAAATCTCAGTAACAAGTCCAATTGCCACCCCAATTGCGAGGGCTTTCATTACATGAGGTTGCTGTGAGGTTATCCCACGGATTGCCCCCACAATCTTGTAGGTCATTGCACTTTGCCATCGTTCCGCATCGAGCACATGTTGAGTCAGTTGATCGATCTTTAGAACTGGATACGCATCCATGAAAACTCGCGCCAGTACAACCGCAAGCACTGCACCCATTAAAATGCCACCTACTTGATATCTAAACTGGATGACGCGGTTAGTGCCCAAACGCCATCCCGTAGAGCGATCTTGTTGCATATCGCCACCAACCGCACACGCTATCAGAAGGATTGATGCACAAGTAAGCGCGGTCACAGGATCACGTAATCCAAGTGCTGCTAGAATGAAGACTGTAAGCACAAACGCACTTGATATGGGATTGCTGTCTGAAATACCGAGCGAAATCCCATTCACCAGGATAAACACGAACACTAAACCCACACTCAACGCCAAATATAAAATCGGTTCCCCAAAAATCAGATGCCCAGCCAACACCGTGGCAACCGCCCAAAAAATCACCCACATCACCAGCTGGACCATATTGACCCGTTTCCAATCAGGTTGTTCTTGAGGTGGTACTCCAGCCATGCGTAACCGTTGGTACCATTGCCACATAATCAGACTGATATCCACAATCGCAGCCCCAAGGATCATGCCCAACCCCATAATAAAACCAATCTTACGGAATGGTGCGTTTGTCTCTAACCAACCTATGTTTACAAGGTAGGGTTTCAAAAAATGGCCAATTACCGCCATAATCAATCCAGGCAAGGCAATCCGTGTACCGACGATCATTCCAGCGCCAATTGTGGCAGCCGAAAGCTGGGTTGTCCCTAACCAAGGTAATTTGAATGTACTCAAGTTCGCCACAAATCCAGCCAGCATCCCACCGCCCAAACGAGCAATCGACCGGCTAAGTAATTGAGGATCGGTCAAAGCCCGGAGAATGTTTGCTACAGCATAACCCGACGGATAAGCTAACTGCATTCGATCAACAAGTAGAGGGGTGTATAACATTCCCACGCCAACCCCTAGCATTCCAATACACGTAAAATACACGATGTATTGCCACGCGGGCAGCTCAGGTAACCCTAACCACGCCCGTGCTTGGATCAACACCGCCATCCCACACATACTGGCCACTGAGGCAGCCATTGTTTGGATATAATTGGCTCCATGCTTGCCTTCCGAACCGTATGGAAGCGTAACTACACTTCCCAGTATTCCGGCCAATACCTGCCCACCCACAAAAAACCCTATCGAAAAGTTCATGAACGCCGCTGAAACACCACCGAGTGGGCCCAGAACAAGCACAGCCACCGTGCTTAACAAAACGTGATAGCCTACACTACCCACCGGGGGTATAAAACCCGGCCTTATTTTTGTGCGGACTTCGGAGCTTAAACCGGTTTTTGCATCTCCCTCCATATCTCCTTAGCAACTCTCAAAATACACTTCGTCACCACTTCTCCACAGCTTAATCATGGGGCGCGCCTTGGACCCGACAGAATACACTGTTAAGAATGAGCTGCTTCATTTTCCATAGTAGAGACATTACTGTGGCCAATGGAGTAAGCACGAAAATCACTACACCTGCCAAAAAAACAGGGTGGGAAGTGTCTAACACCGCGTCTAGATATTCCCGCGGCAAGAGCTTAAATACACCTCCTACTACGTGACTCAGTAGCACCGCTATGGACGTTATTGCTGACACACGGACATAGGAACCCACCCGGCGTGCATCCAATGACAGGACTGGTTCTCCTAATGCAAATGCTAATTGCTGGATCAAATAGCTTATCACTAAAAGCATTGCAAAACCCGTTACACACAAAACAATCACCATGCTGGAAAAGAACAGGTTTTCGGGAACCCGATGCCACCAGTACAAAAAGGGTGCCAATCCTACCATAATCAACCCTAGTAATAAGGCTCGGTCCACCTGTCTGCGCCAGACGAGGTCTCCTACTAATGCAGAACCTACCTGAATAAAACCATAGCAGATCAACATAGGTGGTATGGCGGGACCTATAACCCCTAAATGTCCAAACCCAGCTGTAGTAGCCACCGCAGTAAATATAACCACGCAAAGTGGTAACCCCCAAAACAAAAAAGTCAACCCCCGCACCAGATTCCGAAGTACCGATGGCGACGCATTGTCTAATAATCGTCCTTGCATTTTAATGCGACTCAGATTCTGCCACACATAAAACCAATATGCCATCTTTGGTTTTTCGGACCGTCTTGAAGAAATTTTAATCCCACCGAACACACCTCCCACCACACCAAAAGTGCTGGTCGGGGAGATCAAGATTGAATATCAGGTCCTAGGACGACTTTCTGGCCGCACGTGCTGTTTGGAAGCGCAAGCCTTTTCTTCATATGGAAGTCCAAAGTGGAGTTGGCCCCCTATTCAGCCGCTAAGCCCCTTCAACGTAAATTTTATCAGACCAGGCTTTTAAAGCACCCTTTACTACAAAACAAAAACCGTCCCTCACACGCACTCTTTCTGCCGAAGTGTAACGGTGTTCTCCCGGCCCGCTTTTTAGGTAAGAATACTCACCATTTACCCTACTTGCTAATAGCCAAAAGCCGCTGCCCTACTAAAAATCATCAGGACTCCCCCTCTAAGGCAGCAAAATCACAGCTATTGCTGGCGCCCGAACGCAAACAAAGCCCCTAATACGACCGTGATCATAGGCAAAGAAGTAGGCTCAGGAATCTGAAGGAGTTTCACATCATTCATGTAAAAGTAATCTGGTGCACCTCCACCATTGTTACTGGCAAAGATGAGTTCGAGGTAGCTGGGATTCTCAGAAATTTGCGAAAGATAGCTTGAATAATTTATCACCACGGTTTGTGTACGTGCCGGTGCCCCTTCCCAAAAATAGAAGTTTGTCATTCCGTCCTGCCCATTGTCGTAAGTCCATCCGGTCGTTGTGGCAAGCGACCAAGGGATTTGCGTCCACCCCAAGCCCTCAGCATTTAAATAGACTGCGTAGATTTGCGAGTAACCGCTGGTAGAACCTGTTTCAGCTGCAGCTGGCACAGAAAATGTGAAACTCAACAGCTGATTAGCCAGAAACGCCTCCAGTAGTGTCGCGAAATTTTGCAAATTCAGGTGTAAGTTTTGATTCCAGCCTGCCTGAGTAATTTTCAAACTCACTGCGTACCCAGGCACCACATTCTGGGCAAAGCTATATTTCCCTGCATTCTGCGGGTCTGTTATCGGCAGGCCATTACCGTGATCTATCCAACCATCATTGGTCATATCTTGCCAGCTCCCAATTACCACTTCTGCCTTGCCAGGAAAGCCGGTGCTGAGTACTAAAGAGAATGACAATATATCCATACTGCCACTGAGTTTGTGTGTCTCATAGCGGGAGAGTTTTGAAGGTTATCTTCATTTTCATTTTTGGCGAAATCTTAACCAGTGCTTGTCACAAAGATCGTCCCTGTCAATGGGTAAAAAGCGCGGGACACCCGATCAGAAATTAAAACTTGCGCGCGCCTAAAAATTAAGGTTACTAATTGAATGACTGCTCGATCTTAGGGTAAACAGCGTGCCAGAGTAGCTCAGCGGTAGAGCAGGGGACTCATAAGCCCTTGGTCGGGGGTTCAAATCCCTCCTCTGGCACTAATTTTTTAGCTTGAGGGTCTTAAAAATTTTAAGCGGTGGCCTGGCCAGGTGTGTGAAGGTACCCTTTCGATTGCAAAATTGGTTTTAATATTTCCCAAACGGTACCCGCGATGGATGCGGCATCCGCAGTTGCATCTATCAATTTGATCCGGTGTGGTTCGGCTTCAGCCAATTTTTTATAACCTTCCACCACCCGTTCAAAAAACGACCTGTCGGCCTCTTCTATGCGATCTCGAATGATAGGTAACGTAGCTTGACGCGCGGCGCGTCGCTGATAACTGACTTCGAGTGGTACCATGAGTAAGAAGGTTATGTCAGGGGTTGTATCCCCTACTGCGAAATTAATGATCCACCGGACGGTGTCTAAATCTATACCGCGTCCAAACCCTTGATACGCAAGCGAGGAGTCGTAAAACCTATCACTTATAACAACCTGGCCAGCCGCCAGAGCAGGACGAATTACTTCACGCACAAGCTGTGCCCTGCTCGCATTTAACAACAGAAGTTCCGTTTCTGGGGTCATCGCGTGGTTTGCCTGGCTATGTTTAAGGGTGTGCCTTATTTCTTCCCCCAGCGGCGTACCACCTGGCTCACGTACAACCACCACAGGAATGCCCAATCTCTGTAGACGATCCGCCAACAGCGCAATCTGTGTAGTTTTGCCACTGCATTCAGTGCCCTCAAATGTAATGAACAGCCCACTCATATTCCTCCGTTACAACTCAGACCATTTACCAAATGCTGTGTTCCCAACCCCTTCTAAATTTTTTTTAGCCTTGGACCCTTAGGCGTATCTTCCACCCACCAACCCATTGTTCTGAGTTGCTCTCGAATTTGATCAGCGCGGGCAAAATCACGAGCCTTTCTAGCCGACTCACGTTGTTGTATCAGGTCTAACACTTCTGGGGGCGCCTCAGCTGAATGGGCTTCGGGTAAACCTAAAACGGCGTTGACACATTTCCATCCAGCCATTGCATTTGCCGCCTCGGTTGGATCAAGCCTACCCATCGCATGCATTCGATTGATTTCCCTCACCCACTCAAATACGCCGGCCCAAGCCTTGCTGATATTTAAGTCATCATCCATTGCTTCTTTAAATCGCGTTACTAACTCACGTCCACATCCTGACACAGGTTCTTCAGGGACAGAACACTTATATCCTGAAAGCACAACTTGCAGTTTATCAAGCACTTCATCTAAACGTTGCAATGCGTTCCGGGCAGCCTGAAGACCCTGGATAGTAAAGTTTAGCGACTCTCTGTAATGTGCGCCAAGGAGTGCGAATCGGACTTCCCGCCCTGTAAACCCTTTCGCAACCAAATCCCGCAAAGTGTAAAAATTCCCCAATGACTTGCTCATCTTTTGTCCATCAACTAATAAATGCGCGCCGTGTAACCAGTATTTCACGAAACCTGGCCCGGGAAGGCGCCCATCCTGCAAGCGGAGTGCTTCACTCTGGGCGATTTCGTTCTCGTGATGTGGAAAAATGAGATCCTCACCACCAAGATGAAGATCGAAACTAGGGCCTAACCATTTTGAACTCATTACACTACATTCAATGTGCCAGCCAGGGCGCCCACGTCCCCAAGGACTATCCCAATAAATTTCCCCGTCCTCTGGATCATACGCCTTCCACAGAGCAAAATCTGCCGCTGATTCCTTAGCATACTCATCTGCTCTGATGCGAGATTCGAATTTTTCGTTACCTGGATCAAGCTTAACCAAGCGGCCGTATGAGCCACCGAGTTCCTGGTAACGCCGGATGCTAAAGTATACCGAGCCATCAGAAGCCTGGTACGCCACTCCTTTTTCAATGAGCTTTTGGATGTGCGCAATGATATCGGGGATGTGTTCAGTGGCCCGGGGAGTGTAATGTGGCCTCTTGCAATTCAAAGTACTGAAATCCTCAAAAAATGCCGCTTCGTACTTCCCGGTGTATTCCTTAAGTGTCATCCCCGTTTCATGAACTCTCCGAATTATTTTATCCTCCACATCAGTAATGTTCATTACGTGTTTCACTTCATAACCCAAAAACTCCAAATACCGCCTCACCAGGTCAGCAAATACAAATGTCCGCCAATTACCAATGTGGGCGTAGTCATATACTGTAGGACCGCAACAATACATACCAACCCGTTTGCCAGCCGGATCAAGTGGCACAAACGGTTCAACTTGGCGCGTTAATGTGTTGTAGATTTGCAAACCCATTGCCCAAAAACCCTTTCAAACTAAATTCATCGCACTGGTTTAAAACTTAGCGCAAATTCTTGAAGCCTCCGATCTACTATGTTCAAGTACGAATAAGCAATGGAGTTGACGTCCCGTTGGGGAAGTAGTCTTCGTGAGCGTTCCAACCATGGTTTCGCGGCGGCATAGTTCCCTACTTGGGCATAATGCCAACCAACATGACCCACAACATAGTATCCGTTCGGATCTAGGTCCACGGCCTTCGCGAGCCAACTCTCCGCTTCTTGGTATCTGTCGAGTAAATCCAAACACATCCCATACCGCAAATAATTGTATGGGTCATAAGGGTTAAGTTGCATAGCCCTTTCGTACCATTGCATCGCTTCCAGAGCCACTGGCTCCGGATCCGCAATATCACTCATAGCCAGCACCCGGTATGCTTCGCCAATAGTGTAGGCGGTATCAAAATTGCGTGGTTCGACTTCAAACGCTTTGCGCAACGCTTCCACCTGAGCCAAGCTAAAACGCGAAGCCTTTTCAGCCTGACCAAGCCAAAACTGTTCCCTTCCGCCTCGCACCGTCTGGGTAATAAACACCAAACATAACCCCAGAACGATAATTGTTAACCCCACTCGACTGGGCATGTGGATTGTTCGCCAATAACGTTCGGTAGCAAAACGCACGTGACTCACTAGTAACGCTCCTAAAACTATTACCAAAATTGCGTTTGCTGGAATATGCATGTTGAAATCGACATATGAATGAATCAGGATGGCTGTGAATGCACCGCAAGCGCCAAGAACGAATGCAAACCTATTGCTACTTGGGCGCGAAAAATCGTCACCCTGTTTCACCACAAACCGCCGCATGCGAATTACTAGTGATATCAACATCCCTAGCCAAACTAACACAATACTGGCACCCACAATTCCCCATTCAGTTAAAGTCTGGATGTAATCATTATGGACCCAACCAGGTCGTTGTTGCACTAATTGATGACGGTATTCACGGAATCGGACGTCAAAATGTCCCGGTCCCACTCCTAACCACCTGTGGTCATTCCACATATCCAAAGCCGATTTCCAAACCAATGTACGTGCATCGCGATCAAACTCAAAAGTTTCCATTGAACGCTCGATTCGGATCTGGGCATGTAGGTTCTTCGAGTATAAATACCCCCCCACCGCTATAATTACTGTGGCCATTACCAAGGCAGGGATACGATAAACCCTTTGCCAGGCCAAAATCCCAAAAACTAAAACCAGTGAAATGCCACATGCAACCCATCCACCCCGTGAAATTGTCACTACCACACCCGCCAACATTAGCAAAACTGCGTAACCGTACAGCACCTTCATAGTTGGCGATTGCCGCCCAGAAAAAATAAAAGCTATTGCTAGCGGAATAATCAGTTCGAGAAACCCAGCCAAATGGTTTGGACAATAAAATGTCCCACCCGCGCGAGGGGCATAGGAATTTTTAAACCATAATACATGCTCGGCTCCTGTTAAGTACTGCAATCCTGCATAGCCTGCAATGATTGCCCCGAGAAATATTAGCGTGCTAACAATGAATTCGATCGAGCTTTGGCGATACAAATTAGCCAGGACTATGAAGAACAGAGCCGCATACACCAGTACACGCAATATCTCCCAACGGGCAACATATTCCACAGGAGCGGTAAAATATCTGAATACGGCATATGCGGTAAAAATCACTACTGGCCATATGATTGCAGGAACTAGAATATGAAACTCTTTCTTCACCCAAAGCCGCCCCACCCATAGTAACAAGGCCAGGGTAGTCAGGGCCATTATTCCCAAGAAACCTGTTCGAGTAGCACCACCCAAGTAAATCGGTCCCCAAACCAAAATCCCCAAAACAACTGCGAGGATCGATTTCTCTAAGATGTTATCTACTTTATCTATGTTCATTTTCGCTTTAACACTAGCCGATAAAGTCGCGCGGATCCGTAATACGACCAGTTATAGCGCTTGCAGCTACCGTGGCTGGGGAAGCTAAATAAATCTGGGCTTTTTTATGGCCCATCCGTCCGGGGAAATTACGATTGGTGGTACTGATACATACAACTGGTGTATTAGCCCGGCCGAAAGTGTCCGCTGGCCCTCCTAAACACGCAGCGCAACTGGGATTCTCCGTTAAAATTACCCCAGCCTCCCTCAAAATCTCCCAAATTGTTTTTCCGTCCCAGTATGTGCTCTTGAGGTCACGAATCACCTCCGGGGTTGCAGGGACTCCGAAAGTTTCGATTGCCACTTGTTTTCCCCGAACGATACGCGCAAATTCTATGAAATCGCTGGTCTTGCCTCCCGTGCACGATCCGATGTACGCTCTATCCAATTTGACGTTTGAAAGTTCCCTTGCCTTTCGTTTTTGAGCAGGGTCAGGTGGACACGCAACCACTGGTTCAAGTTTATCCAACTCAATTACGTACTCAGCTAGAAAGCGTTGATCAGGATCCGGTTCAACAGGCTCATAGGTAGATTTGGTGCCATTCAGCCGGGTTCGCATATCCACATACTCTGCTGTCCGTCCATCAAACGGGAAAATCCCATTCTTCGCACCAGCCTCGATAACCATATTTGCTATTGTCATTCGATCCTCAATTGTCAGGCTCGCTACCCCCGCCCCATCAAACTGCATTGCACAATATGTTGCCCCATCAAATCCAATTTCACCAATGCAATGTAAAATCACATCTTTCGCCATTACACCGGGTTGCAACTGACCCTCTAGCCTAAAACGAATTGTGGGTGGAACTTTTAACAGAAGTTTGCCCGTACCCATTACAAAAGCAGCGTCACTGTTCCCGATTCCCGTAGCAAACTCATTAAAGGCACCTGCAGTACAAGTATGCGAGTCTGTCCCGAGAAGGACTTCCCCTGGTCGGGTATGACCCTTCTGAGGCAATGCGAGATGACACACCCCAGCATAACGTGGCCCAAACTGGGGCACAAAATGCCCTTTACTTGCGTCGAATCGCCACCCCCCAGTAGCTCCCCCAGGCAACACGTCGTAAAAATATTTTATCCCCTGCTCCTTCACGAACTCTCGCAAAATGTCTACGTTCCGATTGGACATCTCATCACAGGTGAAAATGTAATGGTCTGGAATGATGACCACACGTGTGGGATCCCACACCCGAGCATTATCTCCAAACTCACGTTTAAACACACCGATCGTTCCCGGTCCACACACATCATGCGTCATCAAAACATCAACATTAACCCAGATGTTTTCACCGGGCTCAACCTTAGCCCTACCGGATGCACGGGCGAGGAGTTTTTCGGTCAATGTCATGCACCAAGTGTAAGGATAACCCCCCAACCGTTCAATTCTTCAATCAACAACTTCAAATGTGGGCCACCAAAAACTGCTTAACCTAATCAAAAACCAGATGCACTGCCTCCCTAATTTAATCAACCCTCCCCTTGAAAAACTGTTGGCTAGGATCCAAAAGTTCAACCATTGCTTGAGGCTGAATTGGATTAAGCACATAAACCACAGCTTAATGCGCCCCTCGCTTAGGCATGATAAGTCGCGCTTTAACACCAACGGTTGGAAGTTTGATATCTATCGCTCCTTCGGTGACTGCTTCACAAACGGCAGTAAGTTGTTTCTGTCCGCAAGGAATGGTAAACTCTGTGCCAACTTCTAGTTGCTGAGCCTTCTGGCCAATATTTACCACGCCTTTCCAATCTGTCCCAACTTTCATCGTACCAATTAGCCTTACGTCATTTAATGCTTTCAGCGCATCTTTTACGGTGACGTGGTCTATGCCTTCCACACTGCGTGCCGTCACACCATTAGTGGAAACAGGCAAATCTGTCACAATTACGCCAACTTTGGCCAAGTTTGATACAATTTGCATTTCGTTAGGCTTTGCGAAGCTCATCAGGGTGGTCACTTTATTCTTAGCCGCCACAAAGAGATCAACTGACCCCTTGGTACTATCTCGTCCTATTATTCCTTTCACTAGAGAGCTCGGATCACGCCCCTGCAAGGTGCAAACCAAAAATGCTCCTTCGGCTGCAATTACGAGAGCAAGCAAAATCCCTAAAAACACGCGACGTCCTCGTTTCTTCATAGCAATTCAGACACTAAGCTACCACAAATGCAGGAAAAAGTCACCCTTCATTATCTCCCGACTGAGCTAATATGGGCAACATTAGAATTAAAATCGCTTAAAATTTGGCCAAAGGAAAACCACACCTCCAAACCGAGACCTTGTTTGTGCATGATACCTGACCACGATCATGACTTCTACTCCACCTGCTCCGTATTGAGCAGCGCCAATGTTCCAAAATAATAAGCTTGTGTAATTGGATAAACCAGAGTTGCCCGAGATGCTGCCTACACTAAGACCGACTCTCAACGCATGCAATCCTGGGAAAGCGTCCACGCGTAACCGCGTTATCTGCTGAGGCAGCCCCAACCCTACAACACTTTGGTCTCGCGTCGGTCTTTAGAATGGCACCCCTTTACTACCCTAGCCTAATAGTGTCACCTTTATTGCAGACAAAAAGTAAGATCAACTCGCTAATACTGAATTTGTCTAGTATGCATGCCGGATTAATGCAGCCGTGCAAGGCGTGCCACAGGTTCCTTTCCTTAAGTATACCCGCAACCTACCTTACGCTGGTACGCCCATCAGACCATACTTTGGCCAGGTGTTGGAATCCACTTGGAATCTTCCTCAGAAAAATCCATCGGTAAAACTGATTCCTTGCTGTTCACCCAATCCCCGTTCGCACATCACTTTAAGCCAAAGATTATGCATTAACGGATGAAATTCTAAGCCCCAACTTACATTCCTAAAATCCCCACACGATCATCCAGAATTACTCCCCAATCACTTGGATCGCAGATCACGAGAGTATTTTCCTTGCAAACTTACCGCGACGCCTTAGCAGCAACTTCTAATCTATCGAAAATTAGGTCCAAAATCCGAACGTCCTCATAGTTACCATCGAGGTTCCAAGTTCGAACCTGGTTATCAGCTTTTGCCCAACGCACAGATCCATCAGTAAAAAGCACATTGAATCCGTTGTCCTGTATATGAGCCCAAAATGTGCGGCCCTGAATAACGTCGACTGCAAACAACCGATATGGCTCTAATTGGGAGTCTTTTTGATACCTACGATGGGTATCGATGGGCACGCCTGGGATATTTCCCGCATTTTTGCACCGCGGATTATAAAGGTAACTCGAACGCACATCGCCCCCGTCATCAGTAGTTAGCAAGGGAGTATAATAACTTACACTGAATGGACCCTCTTTGAAGGCCGGGCAGAAATAGATCTGGCCATCCCCAACATACTTACACGCGTAGATATAACCCGCATTCTGCCACGACCAATTACCCGCGTATACATCCATCGGCGCTTTTGTCTTAGCTGGGCCACTTACCACATACCTACTGTAATGACACGCGCTCATGTTATTCATCCGATCGCCTTGACCCGCCCGCCAAGGTGGTAGGATCCCATTAAAATCCCCCACGTACATCATGGTTCCGTACCAAATCTGCCTAAGATTACTGACGCATTTTACGCGACCTGCTCTCGACTTGGCCTTAGCTAAAACAGGCATAAGCAACGCAGCTAATATCGCTATGATCGCAATCACCACTAAAAGCTCAATTAGAGTAAAACCACGCTGTGAATATGAGGGGACTAAACAACGCCGCATATGCACACCTCCTTTATCTTATTTTTTTGCCTTGATTCGTGCCAAGGTGGTTTGGACAGCCTCACGCTGCTGAGGAGTTAACCGAGGGTTTTTTAACAGCTTTTCTAACTGTTCGGCGGCAAACCCAAAATCCCGGGCGCGTATCGAGCTTATACACTCATCCACATATACCTTCATGCTCGCATCTGCATTACCAAACGCTGATCGTATTTCACTTAGGTCAATCGGATCAGGTTGGACGAACATCAGAGAAGCTCCCTGATCAGACTGATTTGAAACTTCCGATCTTTTGCACCCTGTGCCAGCCAAACAATAACAAATAACCCCACTTATTATACCAAACCTTACCGCAACAGCTAAGCGGGCCAAGGTACAATTCCAAACTTTGCATCGAGATCCACTGTGCACACAAAAAATATACGATCCCTTGGCCAGCTTACGAAATAGCCAGTTCTGGCGACTCCAGGTTGTAACCACTCCACCTGTACGTGGATTGTAAACCCAATATGCCCCCTTTGTTCAATCCCACCCAACTCCTACTTACGACACACACGATTTAAGCGCAACCGCCAACTCGTAAGGACATCATAGCTAACCGACCTTTTAAGGTTCGCGATTTCGTGGACTGAGATTTCTTCGTTGCCTTGCTCTCCCATTAAGACCACCTCATCCCACATCGACACCTCAGGTAACTCAGTCACATCGACCATCAGCGCATCCATAGTAACTCCACCCACAATGGGGACCCGCCGACCGCGAATTATAACCTCGCCGGTGTTAATTACACGCGGATATCCATCACCGTATCCTACTGGAATAATAGCAATCCGGCGAGGAGTAGTCGCCTTGTATCGCATTCCGTAGCCTACTGAATCACCCGGCTTAAGGTTTTGGAATCCTGCTACACGTGCCTTGACGGACATCACAGGTCTAATGCCTGGTATGCGCCTACACACAGCCGAAGGATAAACCCCATACATCAAAATCCCAATTCGCACCATGTCACGGTGCGCATGCGGCAAGTCTAGAAATCCTCCACTGTTACAAAGGTGTTCCATCCCGTACTGGATACCCTTCGCCTTTAGTCTGCTAATCACCTCATCAAACCTTGCAATCTGCAAATTGGCAAAGGTCTTATCAGCTTCATCAGACTGCGCAAAATGGGTCATCACTCCTTCAAGGACTAAACTCTCCTCCTCCAAAATAGCCTGAAATAATGGCATCGCCTCATCCCAACGAACCCCATAGCGATTCATTCCTGTATTGAGCTTCACATGGATTGGTATTCTTTTGCGGGATTCCCTTGCCAAACGGCCTAGCACGCGCACGGTTTCAACCCTGTTAACACACACAGTAAGGTTGTACTTTAAGCACCAAGGTAATTCCTCCTCTTGTCGCTCGCCGAGCAACACTAATGGGGCTGTTATTCCTGCTTCACGCAACGTTAGGGCTTCTTCAAGTGTACTCAGACCAAAGCCCCAAACTCCCTCTTCTACGGCAATCCGAGCAACTTCAACTGCACCATGCCCGTAAGCGTCGTCTTTTACGACTGCCATAATTCGGACACGCAAAGGCAAATCCGCCCGTATAATACGTAAGTTTTCACGCAACCGACTTAAATCGATCTCTACCCATGCGGGCCGCATGGGAAAATCTACTCCCTTTAACCATTTGGTTCGCATAAGCAGTTAACACTTCCCATATATACGCGACGTAATTCCGCGAGATTCAATCATGGAAAAACTATTCATTTCCAGGAGGCCAGAGACTCCGCCCAATATCGAGCCTGTAATAACTTCCAATGACGCGTAGCTTACGAATATTCTCATAGGCCTTTCGAATAGCTCCTTCTAAGGTTGAATCCAAGGCCACCACATCAGCTATCCGGTGCCCTGTGGCGAGCAATCGCCCTTCTTGATCTACGGCCACTTCATTCAACCAAACATCACAATCTAGCTTACCTTTTATTTCCAGCGGTAAAATCGGAGGCCGCAACTGCACGTAAGGATACCCATACCCAGCCAATGTCACCGAACATCCGAACCGGAATCCTTCCCGGAATTGCAAATCAAGCTTCTTGTTTTGAGCGACCCGTAGAAGGGTTTCCACTGGGTTCTTCAACATCCGCAGTAACATAGGCCCGGAAGTAATCCCTATTCTGACGTTGTATTCAATTACATACCAGCGATCGTTCTTTTTTATAGCGGTAACTTGAAGGGGCCCGTGATAGTTCACTTCTCTCAGCCACGGGCGCAACGGCAGAATAAGTTCACGAGCCAACCCGTACTTGTCTTCAGGATCCAACTCAACCAACCCTCCCAAGGGAGCTCCAGCCACAATCCCCATGTTGCCATCAAACGCCCGTTTATATTCTTGGTTTGTCACGATCGAGTAAATCTCCCCACCACTGACAAACACAATGTGTCCCGCCTCCGCCCGTCCAACATACTCCTGCAAAAACACACCTTCTGCGTAGTTCACTACCTTTAACCAAGCCCGCGTGTCTTCTACAGTCTCACAAAGTATCGTATGAATAGGGCTAGCGGGAGAGCATAAAGGATTCTTTATCACAAACGGCTTCGGATGTTGCAGAAGTATCCTTTCGGCTTCCAAACGATTCGAGGCCACGTACGAGCGGGGGAACGGAATCTTATACTGTGCACATAACCGACAAGCAAAATCGCGTTCACGTTCAATTAACATTGCTTTTCCCACTGGACTCAAAATTAGCACCTTAGAACGGACTAATGATTCTGCCCATGGCGCTTGCGCCCAATCAATCGATTGCGGCACAACAAGATCCACATCTAAAGTATCAATAAGTTGCATCAGATCTGGGTGCGAAGAGGCTATATACGTAGGCCCTACCAATGAGGGTGGGTAATGCCCATAATTCCTCGTCAAATAAGTGTATACTTCTGCACCACTGTCCTTTAATATTTGGCCAACTGCATGCGCAAACGCGCCCACACCCAAAATCATTACCTTGGGTTTGTCACTCTTAAGCCTTTTCTTAATGCGCTCTGACATGGACCTCCAGAGCGTGTCCCCCACCCATCTTCAAGTCAAGCAAGGATGAAAGCAAAAGAATGCAAAACTACACCGCTATCCTTTCTTCCCCGGGGGAACATTATCAACCATATTGCTCACGAGAACTAAACCTAGTTTGTACCACTTTCACCTTACAGCGCTCACAATGACCCGCAACCCAACATTTACCAATTACTGACAAAGCTCATGGATAGCATTATAAAGACGGCGCTGCGCTTCAGGTTCTTGCACATGTGTTACAACAATTAGTTTCATTCCCGGCCGCCATAATCGCTTCACATGCGCCAGCACTACCTGGGGTTCCCCAACAATCCGTGCCTGCAATATGATCCCGGTACCAGTTAAAGCATCTCTAAACTCTTCACAAACGCACGGATTGGGATCGGTCTCATAACTGAACGCGCCATCAACCATAATTAACCCCGGAATTTGCTTTACTGCGGATAGCCAACGTCCCCAATTGCCACACGAATGAATCGCCACGCCACCGAATTCCCGGCCAATCCGCGCCGTATCTGCTGCACAAAACTCCAGATACATTCCGGGTGAAATCATAATCAAATTATCAGTGCTCAGCCCAATCCCTTTCCCAACTCGCGCACTTGCAAAACCATGCCCAGGCCGGGCCAATGCCGCACCTATCAAACCCGTCTGGATTTTCGTAAATCTAATGATTTCATCCGCCAGCACCGACAAAATCTCCTTAGCCCGATCAGGTTGCTCGTACAACGCAACGAAAAACTCTGTAATTTCAACTAATCCACCTATTGCATTGATGGGCGACTGGATATCGCACCAAGAGATTGGGATCCGCCCGCGCGTTTGCTCCAGAAAATATTCAATCGTCTCCAACGTGTACCGCAAAATGGGGGTTTCCTGTAAGGGACGCACTACTAGTTGCTGAATATCATCCAAAGTACGCCACAAAGGTTTCACGACTGGAGATTGGCCAGGCAACCACTCATACACTGCACCAAAAGCCCCCGCTGTAGTTCCAATCCCATACCACGGCTCCAAATACGGAGGCGCATCGGTTAAGTAGTTCATTGCCCTCATAAGTCCCCCAAGTTGCAGACGCAATGACAATTTCATGTCGCGGCATCCATCTCTAAACACTTCCCCTACACGCACACGTTGCCAAACAGCCACACCAGAGGGCTTGGACATAAATTCTGCATACCTACGTTCTGCGTCCATTACAAAAGTTTCAAATCGATCAAAATCAAATCTCTCTGGGTCGACCGGGTCCACCGGCATTGCCATCGGATCTGCTTCCCTGTAATTAAACTGTGTCCTGCTCATATGTTTATCTTTCACATCAAAGACAACGGCCATCAGATAAACCTGTTTTATCCAGTCCACCCCTGTTTAGAGACCAACATAGCCTTATATTCCTGGCGCAGTTCCACAACAGCATCAAGCATCGCGCAAATCTGCTCATCCGTAACTGTATGGTCCATGTTGATACAACAAATACCAGTTAGCCATGGGTTCCCTGAAGCATGAACCAATCGTCGAACTGTGCTCCGAATTTCTTCTGGAGTCCACTGTGACATACTTACTGGATCGAGCCGCAAATTTAAGAAGGTAGTCGGTAAATATTGCCGAAGTATGGACACATCGCTTCCCCAACCTACATCAAGGAAATCCAGGTGTGGAATCTTGGCGTAGGAGGCCGCAAACCGATGTGCATCACGCCCACAATGGTGTATGCCAAATGGGCGATGGCGTAGCGACCATTCAATATCAATTGGCAGGATAAACTCTTCGTAATGTTGAACTGAAATCATTGTATGAGAGCATTCAGAATGGAGGAAAACCGCAGGTCGAATATGCCTAACGGTTCGATTGACCGAGATCGAGCTCGTTCCAGTCTCAGCCTCAATCCCTGTTACAAACCGTTCAATCACCATAGCAATCTTTTTAAGCTCGGCTCTGGTCCGCTCAGGTTCATCAATCATGTCCAGAAAGACATCCTGGCCCCGCAAATCTATTGCAATGTTCAATACTCCACCCCAATTGATGTCACCCAGTAGAAAACCAAACCGTCTTTTGAGTTTGTCCTGCAAGGCCACAAGACGCTGCATTGCACGGCTGTGAAATGGCCGGTCAACGTCGATATTCAATCGTGGAAACCCAGCCGGTACAACCTCAGGGGCTGCATCCACTCGATACCGCACTTCACAACCCAGGATCTCGGACACAAAAAACCCTGCTGCGTTATGTATAGCACCAATTATGGGCAGGTCTCGGTCATGATCCTGTCCAAACCCGTACCGACCGAAGCGCTCAAATAGCACTTGCTCCATTCGTCGTTCTGCTTCGACCCGTTTAATTGGGTGGAAGAAGAAGTCCTGGTCGAACTCAATCCCGGTGTGTTTGTACCACCAGGATGGATGCAGTACGAACTCGACGGGCAGCAATTCATTTTTAAGTACGGGGTTTTTTGGGTACAGTTGCATTATAAAGTCACCAAGGTGCCAACGGTTCAGCCTGATATGTGCTCATTTCCACATATATGTCAAGCATAACGGACATTTGTATTAAAGCTTTTCGCAAGCAAAGTTAAAACACTAACCTTATCCCCCGCGTTTTCGAGTTGCGGCATGCCCAGAACTTTCACGTTCTAGTATTTACAACCCCTTAATCACTTCTTCTGACTCTATTCCACCGCCACTGTTAAAGTCGATAGCTCCAGGCTTCTTCGATAACCACAACTTCTGCCGCAAGTAAGGTAGCATTGCCCAAGTTAGTATCCTTTCCGCAGAAAGTATGCGGGTTACTTCGAAGCATGCACTGAGCCTTTTGTTCCCTACAAACCAACGCAAGTAACAGGTGGAACAATAAAATTTTCTAAGTCTACAGCGCGAACTTGTGTGTGTTTTCAAGAGCATCCACAACCAAAAAGCGTTCGCTCCACACTCAGACACGTAGGGGGCGCTGTGTTACACTACGAGTTGCAACAGGGGTTAAGATTCCACACACTCCGGGCATGCACGAACAATTACTGCAGTTTATTCTAATGATACAGGCCCAAATAATGGCTTTTCGCAAGATTAAAGTGCCACATCCCAAGAAACGGAAGCCATGCCTTTGCATCAGTTCCAATAAACCGGCATTATTAATTTTCGCACCGCACCCGGACGATGAATCTATATGTGCCACATTAGCCCTCCGGCTAATCCGTGAAGCTGGCTTCACGACGTTTGCCGTTCCTGTAACTCTCGGCAGCGATCCCTCGCTGCAAGGGAAACGCTGGCGAGAATTCCAAGCCGCGTGCAACATTTTGGGCTTTGTGGCACTTGAACCCTTACCGTGTCCACATGGGACTAAGCTCGAGCCAAATCTGCGCAAATCCAGTCCGAGGCTCTGGAGGAGCGTTACAGAAAAGGCTGCCGAAATCATTACCCAGGCAAACCCAGCATTAATCTGCTTTCCACACCGCCAAGACTGGCATCCGGCACATATCGCTACGCACATATTGGTGACTGACGCTCTAAAACTTTCCCAGCGTCGCGCCCAAAAAGTTGTAGAAACCGAGTACTGGCACCCAATGAAGAAGCCTAATTTGCTTGTTGAAACAACCCCTGAAGTAGCATCCCTTATAATGACCGCAATCGCTGCGCATCATTCGCAGGCCGAGCGCAACCCCATCCACGTCTTATTCCCGGCTTGGTTACTCGAAAATGTCCGGCGTGGAATTGAACTCATCGGCGGTCCTGGGTTCACCCACCCCTCTTTCTTTTTTGGCACACTGTATCGCCTTAGTAGCTGGACGGGGGCCCGACTCAGACCTTTATTACCACATCCCCTTATAGTGCCAGCTACTCAATCCCTAAAAAATTTTCTTACCCATCTCGAATCATCGAGTTAACCCGCAACCAATGTCAACGTCCAGGATACCATCAATGCCACCACTCTCCTTCCTGCCGAAACACGCTTCTATGTTGTCCCTTGGACTTGCGCAAATTGCACTACAAACGAATAACCTGAAACCACAGCGCTTTTTACATCCTCCGAAACTGAATCTTTTACTGTGCAGTACAAACAGATAGTAATTTGCCTCCCTCTAGCATCCAGCCAATATGACGAGGAAGAAATCCGAAAGTCAAATTCACTACAACAGCAAGCCCCTTCGGCAATCCTCAGGTCCCAGTTCATCCAGTCTTAATTTTTGAATCTCCGCCACCCTCCACAATTTTACCCACGTGACACAGATCTGGTTGGTACTAAGAGTCCCTTTTTACCTGAAGGGTAAAAGATCAATGCGTTTGGCCGCGTGGGTACCACATTCCGATCAAAAACGACCCACAATAACCACAGGTTGTTCACAGCCCACCGGAAATACAAATTGCCTTTAGTGTTTGATCTCTAAATTCAAAGGTATGAGGTTAGGCAACTGTGTCGGGGACAAGCCCAAACCAACTGTACCACAGCGTTGCATTCAGGAAGGATTTTACAATCGCCCCAGCAATAGAACAAACTTGTAGATCAACCTTCTGCGCTTCTAAATACTTTCTGGCAATGTGACATTGATGCAAAGCCTGCATTTCTAATGCTTGGGTTTGGTAACGCACTGCTGACCAATCTTCTCAAAGAATTCCAAAGCGGTTTCCGTTGTCCGGTTTGCAACCACATCCAGAGGCACTCCAAGTACCTCGGCAACCCTCTTAGCTGTGTGCACTAAATACGCAGGTTCACATCGCTTACCACGGAAAGGTTCAGGCGCCAAGTAAGGGGCATCCGTTTCCAACATAATGGACTCCAAGGGAATTTTTCGCAGCGTTTCTCTAAGGGTAAATGCGTTTTTAAACGTAACGATTCCTGTAAAGCTTAGCATTGCTCCCATGTCCAAGAGCTTCTTCGCCTGAGAATAATCGCCTCCAAAACAGTGGAACACCATTTTTATCTTGCCCTTGTACTCCGAAATGATGTGGACTGTATCATCAAACGCGTCCCGCTGGTGGATAATGAGACTCAGCCCCTTTTCTGCAGCGATTTCCAAGTGTTGGACGAAAAGTTCTTTCTGTCGACGAATATAGGTGGAAACATCCATCGATCCACCTCCTTTGGACTGAAGCAAGCGATGATAATCCAATCCGGTCTCTCCTATCCCAACCACTCGCGGATGATTGCAAAGCTGCCTTAGTAGACCAGAAAAGTTGGCTGGGGCATTTAACGCATCTGTAGGGTGCCACCCTACCACAGCAAAAACACCGGCGTACCTTTCAGCCAAAGCTATAGCGGCACGGCTACTCTCCAGATTTACACCTACAGTTATGATCTTAGTAACGCTGGTTTCCTTTGCACGAGCTATTACTTGTTCCAAGTCAGGTGAAAAAACTGGATCATCAAGATGCGCGTGTGTATCAACTAACCACATATTTGGGGACATATAGTGGACCGGCGCGGGCTTAACTCGGAGAACAGCACCTATATCTTAATGCCGTAAGCTTTTATTTTGTTATAAAGGGTCTGCCGTCCTATTCCCAATCGCTTAGCGGCTTCAAGTTTATTACCCCCTGTCTCCTTTAATACTTGGATAATTGCATTTCGTTCCATTGTTTCCAAAAGGGAAAGCTGCGGTTGGGCCTGACCACCCTCTGAAACCGCTGGTATCGAAAGAACATTCACATCTATTTCGGTTCCTTCACAAAGTAACACAGCTCTCTGGACCTCATTCTGCAACTGTCGTACGTTGCCAGGCCAATCGTAATTGATCAAACGTTCCATGGCCCGTGGGGTAAATCCAGTGATGTTTTTACCAGCCATTGCTGCAAAGAATTTCAAAAACGCCTCGGCTAAAGGTTCGATATCTTCACGCCGCTCCCGCAATGGAGGTAAATGAATTGTAAATTGGCTGATTCGATGGTAGAGATCTTCCCGCAATTTCCCACCGCTGATTGCGTCCTGGATGTTCCGATTGCTGGTAGCAACTATTCGACAATTAATTTTATAGTACGTTTGACCGCCTACAGGTCTGACTTCCTTATCTTGGAGCACGCGCAGCAACTTGCTTTGCGTATCCACCGGCATTTCAGTGATTTCGTCCAGCAACAACGTTCCACCTTCCGCCTGGCGAAACAGTCCGATTCGATCTTGATGGGCCCCTGTGTAAGCCCCTTTAACCGAGCCAAACAGTTCACTCTCAATTAGTTCCCTTGGAAGCGCTGCACAATTTACTTTTATAAGTGGTCCTTTTGCGCGTGGACTCAATGCATGCAAAGCATTACAGATTACTTCTTTACCTGTCCCAGTCTCGCCCGTTATGAATACAGAAACTTCGCTACTTGCTATTTTTTCAACCATCGCTATCACAGCTCGCATGGCGGCACTCTTAAACACTGGCCTGATTCCACCAGAAGCCACCAGCTCCTCACGAAGTGTGCGCCGTTCCTCTTTAGCCCTTTTATGCTCAAGTGCCCGCTGCACAGTAACAATCAGGTTTGCCCACGCAAATGGTTTACTAAGAAAATGAAACGCCCCGCGCTTGACAGCTTCCACTGCAGCAGCGATTTTGTCCTCTCCATCTAATTGGCCGGTCATCAGTATTACCTCTGTATCAGGCCACTTCTTTTTAATCGTAGAAAGGAGCTCAAACCCATCACCTCCGGGCAGAATTAGATCCAATAGAACAACATCCACCTCTGGACCGTTTAGGAGTTGCTTTACTTCTGAAACATCTCCAGCCTGGAGGACCTCGTATTCTTCCGAGGTTAACCGAGGATCGCTCAAGGCCATTACAATTTGCCCTCGCAAGTCCTTTTGGTCGTCGACTACCAAGATTCGCGCCTTCATTTTACAGTCGCAACTTATATCTTTTATGTTCCAACTTTTAAATACCCTTCCCCCTTTTCACCCTGGCCCCAAACTTATAAAACCAAACTAGCGCACTCAATCCCAATAAGTCAAACACCTACTAATGGCCGTTCTATGGCTTTAGCCACCCACTGTCATTAACAATAACCTAGCCTCTGCTATTATTTGATCCAAATGCGCTTCACTGACGAAACTTTCTGCGTAAAGCTTACAAATGGCTTCCGTGCCAGAAGGTCGGATGGCAAACCACCCGCGTTCCGTAATAACTTTGATTCCTCCAATAGGTTCTCCGTTACCTGGTGCGTTAGTAAGCTTGGCTATTATTGGATCCCCCGCCAAATGAGTTTCCGGTACTTGGGCAGGCTTCAAATTCGCAATGGCATTCTTTTCGCGCTCAGAAGCAGGTAGGTCGATCCGTTTATACCACGCTCGACCTAATTTTGCCACAAGCTCCTCGTACACTTCGAATGGGTCTTTCCCTGTTTTTGCTAGTATCTCCGCCGCCAGAAGCGCTGGTACAATCCCGTCTTTATCTGTAGTCCACGCCTGACCATCTTTCTGTAAAAAGCTCGCCCCTGCGCTTTCTTCCCCACCAAAACATAAAGATCCATCTAACAATCCATGTGCAAACCACTTAAACCCAACAGGGACTTCGTAAATCAACTTGTCTGAAGCTATCGTAACACGATCAATAAAACTGCTACTTACTACAGTTTTGCCCACCCGAGATGCAGGAAGCCATGCTCGCCTGGTATTCAATAAATAGTGGACGGCGACTGCCAAAAAATGATTGGGGTTCATTAGTCCACCGCTACGCGTGACGATCCCATGTCGATCTGCGTCCGGATCATTAGCCATAGCAATATCAAATCGGTCTCTAAGCTCAGTTAACCCTGCCATTGCATAGGGGCTCGAACAATCCATCCGGATCTTCCCGTCGTGGTCAACTCTCATAAACGAAAATGTCGGATCAATCCGGTCATTAACCAGTTCCACCTCCATCCCCCAGTATTCCCTAATCCACTGCCATACTCGTAGTGATGAGCCTCCTAAAGGATCAACTCCAATACGTACCCTAGATGAAGCGATGCTGACGACATCTATCACTGAACTCAATTCCCGAACATAGAACAAAAGAAAATCGATAGGATGGATTCTCGGATGGTTATGTTTATCAGGTACCGATATCCTCCGAACCCCCGCGAGTCTATCCTTCAATAACTCGTTTGCCCGATCCTGGATCCACCGAGTGGTGCGGGTATCAGCTGGCCCCCCATGTGGTGGGTTGTACTTAAATCCACCATCTTCCGGGGGATTGTGAGAAGGCGTGATTATGATCCCATCGGCTAAATGCTTGGCATTTACCCTATTGTGAGTAACGATCGCCCGAGAAATCACCGGAGTGGGTACAAACCCATTTCCCTCCTGCACAAACACATCTATTTCATTTGCTACCAGAACCTCTAGGGCCGTAAGTTCCGCCAATTTCGACAATGCATGGGTATCCTTCCCGAGGTATAGAGGTCCATCTATATTATGCGCTTTCCTGTAATCGCAAATTGCCTGGGTAATAGCAAGGATGTGACTCTCAGTGAACGTACCGTCCACCGATGTGCCTCTATGACCACTGGTACCAAACCGCACCAGTTGTATAGGATTGGACGGATCCGGCCTGTTTTCATAATAGGCCTTTTCCAAACGACCAATATCCACAAGCAGATCACTAGTCGCCGGTTTACCTGCTAACGGGTGCATGTTTTAAATGGTTATAAGTGTCGCCCCCAAAAGCGATAAAAATTTCGCCCCCCTAAAGGTCCCAATGAAATCACCCTGTACTGGCCTTTTCCCAAAAGTTCCGCAGGGAAAACCTCCCAAAGGCAAACACGCCCTTTTAGGCCACGTATCCTCTCGCCAAATACGCCAGCACTTCATCATTTGTTCGATACTTGCGTACCAACGCAATTAGAGTTTCCATCGCCTCCACGGGATTCAATTCCACAAGCATCCGACGCAATTTCCGTACTGCCTCAATCTGTTGTGGTGGAAATAGTTTTTCCTCTTTACGGGTGCCACTCTTAGGAATGTCGATGGCCGGGAAAATCCGTTTATCTGCAAGTTTTCTATCTAACACCAACTCCATGTTACCGGTACCCTTAAACTCCTGGAATATCAGTTCGTCCATACGAGACCCCGTATCGATAAGCGCGGTAGCTATAATCGTAAGAGATCCACCGCCTTCGATCTTCCGTGCTGAAGCAAATATCTTTCTCGGGATCTCCAGAGCACGCGCGTCTATCCCGCCGGTCATAGTCCGCCCACTTTTCCCAAGAGCATTGTTGTATGCGCGAGCTATTCGAGTAAGGGAGTCGATCAATACCACTACATCCTTGCCGCATTCTACCATCCGACGGCACCGCTCCATTGTAAATCTAGATATTCGGACGTGCGTTTGAATGTCTTGGTCATTTGAAGATGCAACAACCTCAGCCTGCACAGAACGCTGGAAATCGGTGACTTCCTCGGGTCGCTCGTCAACCAACAGCACCAACACGTAAACATCAGGATGATTTGCCGTTATAGCATTTGCAATCTGCTTTAATATTGTGGTTTTGCCACTTCGGGGAGGGGAAACAATCAAACCACGAGTCCCACGACCAATTGGGGTGATCAAATCTATTATACGAGTTTCAATCAGCTCCGGCGTGGTCTCGAGCTTAAACTTCTGGTATGGATCAACTGTGACCAAGTTCTCAAATCGTTCCAGACGCCGGTACTCATTTACAGACATCCCATTTACTCGTTCCACTACTTTCAGCCACATGTCTTGCGGCCGACGCCCTGGCTCAACCGTTCCTTCTATGTAACTACCCTCTCGCAATTCGTATCGCCTTATCACATCGGCCGGCACAAACACATCGGTTGGCTTGGGCCTGAAGTGAAACTCAGGCGTTCTCAAAAAACCAAAGCCCCTGTCTGTAATCTCCAGATACCCCTTTGCAAGATTGTTTTGTGATCCCGAACTGTTAGTAGCGCTCATACAAAATACCTCTCAAGATCTGATACAGGGTAAGGCAAAGCGCCTTTAACCCGAATTAATCAAAAACTGGTTCTCTCCGACCCAGAAAGATACACCCCGAACTTACCCACTTTCCTTCTTCCACCTGATATCCAGTTGCACGATTGCCAGATAAACCCGAGCTCGGAGGTCCTTACCCAAGCAAAATGTATTTTTGTGCAAACAGTCAAATTTATCAACTATTTTGTGACGTGGCAGTCGGTCCTGGCCCGCATCACCCCAAGAAATTTTATTTCCCCCCGAACTGTAAAATCGAGTTCCAGTCCACCAAAGCCGTTTGCAAATGGAGTCTCACTGAAGTGTAAGCACCTAGTTCCAAACTGCACTCAAGTACTACTAGACTTTCTGGCTCCTTCTTTCACCCAACCCAACCGCCAAATCATTAACCCGCAAGTGCCGTAGTGAACAGCAGCTGGACTATCCAACCCTGCTCTAACAAATCTCTCACTGCAACACCCCTGCAAGTGCTCTTTATAATAAACCGCGTCCATTGCAATCACACCCTCAAAACACGCAACAATAATATTTGCTAGAAATCGAAGGAGTGGTGGTCTTGAATGACCACCCGCTAAATTTCAACCTAAACCTCTCGTACTTACCCATCATAGACCTCGATAAACATCACCACAGGCTTTTAAAAGGGGAGGCTTGATTTTCCATTAACACATGTTATAAATAAGAGTTGATTGTGGTGCGAGCGTAGCTCAGCCTGGTAGAGCGTCACCTTGCCAAGGTGAATGTCGAGGGTTCAAATCCCTTCGCTCGCTCCATTTTTTGTCCTCATTCAACCACCTGCTCCACTCTTTGGTTATTTAAGATGCACTAGGCACAACCGTATCCTAAAATGAGTCTTGAAAGGATTGCAGTGGTGGACTATAAAAGAAAATCGGAAGCGGGTGTAGTTCAACGGTAGAACGCGGGCTTCCCAAGCCTGAGGTGAGGGTTCGATTCCCTTCACCCGCTCCAACTTATTATGGGGCCATTTGATCTTAGGGCGCGATGTTTTAGACCTCACCTTTGTGCAAAACGTGTAATCTTCCTGTAAATACTACCGTCTCCGAACAGACCTACCATGTAAATCTGCGAGTACATCCAGGCCCCAAGCAGTCAACCACACAGGTCCTGGTTCTACTAGATTCCGTTGTTACCTACATCACTTTCTCTAACAAACACTACTTGAGTGACACCCTTTCGTATCAACGGTCTCGAACCTCTCATTTGGTAAGGGGGAGGCTCAATTTACATGAATCAGCGACTTGATTTTATTCTCGCGAATGGGTTTTGTTATCCACAAAGCATGTACATTGGCTACACATCCCGCTACTTGCAATCTGAGATAGCCAGCAGTGGGCCAGAAATCAGCGTCCTAGTAAATTGCCTACTTTTGGACGCGATTAGGATGGGAGCCAGCGACCTTCACATCGAACCCTGGGAAAACACCATTGCGGTTCGGACTCGGGTGGATGGAGTTTTGCACGAACTGATATATCTACCTCTTGAACTCCTCGAAAAGATTTCAATGCGATTCAAGGTGATGGCCAATCTTGCCACGCACCTTGCAGGTGTACCTCAAGATGGCGCAGTCATCTGTGGCCCGGAACTAGACAACGTCCAGTTGCGAATCTCCATTTTCCCCACCACGCGAGGCGAAAAAGTAGTCGTGCGAATATTCGACCCTAGAGACAGGCGATTCGACCTAAGCGCACTTCACCTAGAAGATGATACATTGACTGGGCTATTACGTCTTCTCCGGCACCCAAACGGTCTGTTGCTTTTCACTGGCCCTACAGGTTCCGGTAAGACATCAACCATGTATGCGTGTCTTTGTCATATTATTGAGCGAGAGGGTACCGCTGTGAGCATTAGCACTGTGGAAGATCCAGTTGAGTTTAACCTGCCTATGGTAAGTCAAACCCAGCTCAATCCAGCCCAAGGTTTCACATACGCAGTCGCCCTTCGAAGTATCCTTAGACAAGACCCAGAAGTGATTATGATCGGTGAAATTAGGGACGCCGAAACCGCAGCAATTGCAGTGCAGGCAGGGTTAACTGGCCACTTGGTCCTGAGTACATTGCATGCAGGCACAGCTACAGGCGCATTCACGCGTCTTATAAATATGGAGATCGAACCGTTTCTTCTAGCTTCCAGCGTTTTGGGAGTATTAGGCCTCCGGCTTTTACGCCGAAATTGTGAACACTGCGCAGCTGAGTATCTCCCAAATGCAAGCCTTTTAGCAGCCGTTCCTGAAGATCTCAGAACCCATGCAACCTTCAAAAGAGGACTCGGGTGTGAATCGTGTAACAACTCCGGATTCAAAGGCCGAATCCCAGTCTCAGAACTATTGGTGGTAACGGACGAATTCAGAGAAGCCGTGCTCAAAAAGCTACCCACAGCCGCCTTAGAAAAAATCGCTATCAACAGTGGTATGCGCACACTTTGGCAAAACGGCCTTGCACGGGCAATCAGCGGAACCACCCCGTTAGAAGAAGTTTTACGCGTGCTGGCTATTGATAGAATTTAATCCGTATGGATTACCTGAACCGACGCATTTCTACCATCAAAGTAAGTTGCCTTCTTCCTGCGGGAGAATTACGTAGACCCCCTCACACAACCAGTTTCCTTAATATCGCCGACCCCAGTTAACCAATGGAACTACCATAACCGTGCACTCATCAAAACCATGTTGGGTCAGGTAGTTCCCCTACATACATTTTTGAACTGATTTGCTCGCGTATGCACAGTACAAACCTTACGATTAGAACCACCTCGGGTGCATCCCATGGATTTCCATTTTGCTGATACTTCTGCTGCGGTCCGTAAATTCGGATCTCAGGTAAATTACAAAGCTTGCAACTAATAACACCCGACTATTCCCAGAAAAACCCGATTTTCTGATCCTGTTCGAAATCACGACTTAGCTCGATTCCCCTTACCTGACAACATATGCTCGTGGTATTTACCAAGAACAGCATTCGTGCTAGGTTCGGAGATTATGACAGTACAAATTAACCGACTGGATAGGAGTCGCCGCAACATACTCCGGTTCCATCGGTTGGCTTACCATATTTATAAAGATGATCCCAACTGGGTAGCACCGCTGCTAATCGATCGCCTTGAACTTTTCTCAAATGGGAACCCGTTCTTTGAACACGCCGAAATGGAATTATGGGTGGCTACCAAAGACGGACGGGATGTTGGCCGAATCGCCGCCATCATTGACCATAACTACAACAAGTTCCACAATGATAAGGCTGCCTATTTTGGTTTTTTTGAATGTGTGAATGATTTTTCGATAGCACGGGCGTTATTCGAAACTGCATTTAAATGGGCACAAGAGCGTGGAGCCATTCACATATTAGGGCCTATGAATCCCTCCACAAACGAGGAATGCGGTTTGTTAATTGAAGGGTTTGACGGCCCCCCTACATTTATGATGCCTTATAACCCACCTTACTATCCACAGCTCATCGAAAGCGTAGGATTCCAAAAAGCTCGCGACCTTTTGGCGTATTACGTTGACGTTAAAGCATGTCCTTTGGACAAAATCTCTAAAATTGCCGAGCGAGTGAAAAACAGGATCCCCGGGTTGAAACTAAACCCAGTCACACCCAAAACCTTGCGCGACGACATGGAAAAAATCAAAAAGGTTTACAATCGTGCCTGGGAAGCTAACTGGGGATTTGCTCCTATGACCGATACAGAAATGGAATTTTTTGCGCGTCGGGCTAAACCGGTGTTTAGAGAAGGGCTTGTATGGTATGCAACAATTAACGAGGAACCAGTAGGCTTCCTACTAGCGCTGCCAGACTTCAACCTAGCATTTAAGTGTTTAAAAGGACGCTTACTCACCCCAGGCGTTTTCAAAGCCTTACCTTTCATAATGGGGTGGAAAACACCTCATAGATGCCGCGTCCTCGTGCTGGGCGTGGTCAAAGAATACCGACAACGAGGTATCGAAACTGCCTTATTAGCGGAAGGTTTCAACGCTGGTATCAAAGCAGGCATCACAGAAGCTGAAGCCTCCTGGATATTGGAGGACAACATTATTATGTGTCGTGCAATGGAGTTCTTCGGCGGAAAAGTTTATAGGAAATACAGAATCTACGACCGAGCCATCTGATCCTTACTCACCTTTGTCGGTTGATTGCCCACCAAACCGGTTGTAACACCAATTAGCTATCGGCACCAAAATTGCAGCGACCAACGCACCACCAATTACGTCCACTACGTAATGGTATCGACCATAAACAGTCGACGCACATAACAGTAACACGCAAATAGCGTGAATCAATCGAAGCTTTTTCAGGTATTTATAGGTGAAAAACAATGTGCAAATGGCCACTGCGACGTGACTGCTTGGGAACGCCGCCCCCGGTGACTCGAAAATGTCATAGATTATTGCCATGATTTTGAAAAAAATGGCCGATTGCACGGGTTCAGGAATCTCAGGAACGTGTGGAGGAAGCACATCAGGGAGCAAGTGAAACCCTCCTAAATCACGTGAAAATAGCCTTGGCCCAACCACGGGCAAAAAGATGTACGTAAGATAACACATGTAAAAAACGAACGAGACAGTAGATACATAGTGGTCGAACGCACGTTTGTCTCTTAAAAAAAGTGTCAAGCCTATCCCCACAATCATTACGTAATACGAAAAGTACGCTGCGTACATTAACTCCGCGGCCCAACGGTACGGCAACACCGTCATAAACTCTAGGCTAGGCTGACAACCAAACAAACGTTCCTCCAACCGAATAAAGAACGGATCAAGAACCCCTTCAATAAACATCTGATTGAGCGCCCCAGTCTCACGGTAAAACCCAGTATACAGCAAAATGGGATAAAAATGCCTGAGAAACCGGAAAAATTTATTCTCGGGGGCAAGCGAAGCCCTCTTTATAACGTAATGCACTCCCACTAACACCAACGCATGAGCAGCTAATAAAACCGGCCAAACAGCCACAGTATTCCGATGAAAAAAAAGAATCAACAGTCCAACAACTAGCACATACCCCTGAGTGATATAATCTATGAACCTGTAGTCCTTGACCAGCTTCATGGCCATCCGTTACCAGCTGCTACAACCAACCGTTTTCTTGATACCAACGCACTGTTTCGTTTATCCCTTCTTTGAGAGGCGTACGACATGCCACAGCAAGCTCGCTTTCTAATCGCGAAGGGTCACAAGTCCAAGCCCTTGCTTTAAATTCGGCAAATTTTTGCCTGTTCAAAATTGTAGGTTTCTTCCGCACCCTCGCCACCAATTCCGAAACAGCGCACACCGGCCACATTACCCACACCGGAATTGGCATCGGCACAACGCTGACCTGCATAGCTCCCGCAATCAACGCAGAGAATTCCGAAGGCGATACGACCTCACGTGCACTCACAAAATATGTCTTTCCGCCAGCCAGCGGGTGAACTACAGCCTCCGCAATCACCTCAGCTAAATCCCTCACATAAACGAAACTCATCTCTTTGATTCCACCAATGAACCGCGGTACTAACCGAAACCCAATCAACCTAAACATGCTTAAAAATCCATCATCCCTAGGACCGTAAACCGCTGGCGGGCGCAAAATAGTATACTCTACCTGGCTATTCTCTATGACTTCTCGCTCGGCCAGCAACTTGCTCCACCCGTAAACCGACACTGGATGGGGTGGCACAGACTCGTCAACTGGTTTACCAGGTGCTGATGGTCCAACCGCAGCCAAACTCGATACAAGGACAAACCGGCATACCTGGTTTGAATATTTGTTCACCGCCGAGACTAAATTCCGTGTCCCCACATGGTTTGTGTTAATAAACTCCTCTGGAGAACAAGCCTTGGTTAGTCCCGCACAATGAATCACATGAGTTACACCATAAAGGGCCTGGATTAAGCTTTCTGGATCGTCAAGCGCCCCTATCCGCACTTCAAGTTGATGAAGCACATGCTTGATAAAATCACGTCGGCTAGTAGGCCGCAACAGTACCGCCGTTAGGATTCCACGCTTTAAAAGGGACTCTACTACATGACTACCTACAAACCCAGATGCACCTGTGACTAGCACTAGCATGTTGTTTAACTAATTGCCCGGCTGTGGCTTTGGAATTAACCCCTGTGGTTAAATCAACCCTAATTCCTTCCCTACCTTGCCGAGCTTCTCCAACGCAAACTCGATCTGGTCATCGGTGTGCGTGGCCATCAAACTGATGCGGATTAGTTCATTGCCCGGTGGGACTGCAGGGGGTAATACTGGGTTAACGAACACTCCTTCTTCCTGCAAGCGTTTACAAAACCGTAATACCGTTAACAAGTCCCGACAATACACTGGCAAAATTGGCGTCTCTGAATTGCCCAGATCAAACCCAAGCGACAAAAGCCCCTCCTTCATTTTTTGCGTGTTGTACCAAAGACGGGCGATTCGTTCCGGCTCAGCGAGCATGATTTCAATTGCGGCTTTAACTGCCGCTGCGTTGGCTGGACTCATGCTGGCACTGAATATTAGCGCCCGCGAATGGTGCCTAAGATAATCAATTATCTCGAAATCGCCCGCAATAAAACCACCTAGGCTTGCAAGCGACTTGCTAAAAGTGCCCATGATTAAGTGTACCTTCTCTGTCAATCCGAAATGGCTCGCGGTTCCCGCCCCGTTTTTACCTAAGACGCCAATCCCATGAGCATCATCTACCATTACTGCCGCCCTATATTTCTCGGCCAAACGGCACACTTCAGGCAGCTGAATTATATCTCCCTCCATGCTGAACACGCCATCTACTACAATTAGCTTTCCTGCATCAGGATCGATCTTTTGCAGTCTTTGTTCCAGGGCCTCCATGTTCCGATGTGGAAACCGTAAGAACTCACCTTGGCAAAGGTTGCACCCATCAACAATACTCGCATGATCGGATTTATCCGCTATTACGTAATCTCCCTTACCCACAAGGGCGCTAATCACTCCCAAATTAACCTGAAAGCCTGTGCTGTAAACCAAAGCAGCCTCCTTCCCAACCAGCTGCGCCAACATCTCTTCAAGCTCAACATGGATCTGCAGCGTACCATTTAGGAAGCGTGACCCTGCACAACCGGTACCGTACTTCTCGATGGCCTGCCGCGCTGCCTCCTTGATCTTGGGGTGGTTAGTCAAACCCAAATAACTGTTGGACCCCAGCATCAAGACCTTCTTCCCGTTGATGATAACCTCGGTATCTTGGGCTGAGGAAATGGTACGAAAATATGGGTAAAGCCCCACTTGCCGAGCCCAGGCAGCACTTTTAAACTGCTTGGCTTTGCGAAAAATAGGCAATCCGTTGTACAGAAAATTGTCTTCCTCTGCACCGCTTAAAATTTGCTTCAACCGCGCCAGGTCAAGTCCACTTCCTATCCCGGCGCTCCCTTCCAATTGATTTGTCTCGTCAATCGGCATCATACCCGTCGCAAATCAAACCACTTTTCAAATCAAAATCAATCATTCATTTATACCTCTACCCTGCAAATGCATCTACTACTCACATAAACCGCTTACAACCTTTTCGTAAGCGTCAAGGTGAAATTATGGCCTTCAGTCCGCCCATGTGCCAACAGCTCCTAATTGTACCGCAGCGAAAGCATCGCGCCTATTGGTTTCACTTGAACTACCAATTCAGGACCCACACCCATAACTTGTTCGTGCACATCGGGTGCTTGGCTTCCGGAATCGCTAGTGGTTTGCCATTGGAAATATCCAACCCCACCCAACTCCAATCCAGGTTTAACAACTCGGCTAACACCCCATTCTACCGTCCAAACATGTCCAGGGGTTACATCCAAATCCTGATGTTCATGATTCAACTCGTACCGGTTCAACACACTTATGGCCCATGCCTTCTCTTGATCTGGGTAAAAAGTCGCCCCAAGAGTGACCATATGACCCCAAAAGCCTTTCCCCAGGTCGCACACATCGTGGTAGGAACCAATGGGCACCCAAAGTGCATAACCAGCTCCAATATCAAGGCCTTCAAAATGCCAGCCCAATAAAACAAGTCCTAATTGCGTATCCCCCATTGCCCATCCCGAACTACGACCTAAACCTGCCGGAGGATGATCTACATCTACGTATCCCATCGGCACCAGCACATCCATCCCATAATTAGCCCCAAATAATTTCCAATCGCTGATCCATATCAGCCGCGGGACAAAAACAACAACATCGGTGCGATTAAACCAGGGGGGACCATCATCAAATTCACTCCCAGTATAAAACACCGTATAAACTCGCGTATACAGTCCGGGGGATGGCAAAGTAGCACATTTTATCCCTTCCACACCTGCCGGATAATGGACCTGGCTAAACACATTGGGTATCCAGAACCCCAGTAACTCACAATGAATGCACTTTCCTAACGATTTGAGCATAATTAAACCTCCCTGAACTTGATAATAACTTGCCGCTTCGTCCCACTAACCGTTTGAGTTATCCACATCCTTCATCTTACCACTTAAGTAGCTCTCGTAAGCACTCAAATCAAAGAAACCGTGACCACTATAATTAAATAATATGACGCGTTTCCGCCCTTCTTCCCGACATTTAATAGCTTCATCGATGGCAGCCTTGATTGCATGCGCAGTTTCCGGAGCTGGCACAAGCCCTTCCGTGCGCGCAAACATCACTCCTGCTTCAAATACCTCCGTCTGCCTATAAGCAATCCCTTGAACATACCCTAATTTGACAGCATGGCTTACCATCGGTGCCATCCCATGATATCGCAACCCACCAGCATGAATTTTAGGCGGCATAAATGTATGTCCCAAGGTGTGCATCATTAGCAACGGCGTTAGCTCAGCAGTGTCACCGAAATCGTACCGTAACTCGCCCCGTGTAATGGACGGACACGCCGTTGGCTCAACAGCAAGGATTCGATAAGCCGCCTTCCCAGTAATCATCCGATGAATGAACGGAAACGCCAGCCCAGCAAAATTACTCCCCCCACCTACACAACCAATCACCACATCGGGTTCCTCTCCTGCAAGCTCCATCTGCTTAATCGCTTCCAAACCAATCACTGTCTGATGCAAACAGACATGGTTAAGAACACTTCCCAAAGAATACTTTGCTGTTCCACCACTCTTAACCGCATCCTCAATAGCCTCACTTATAGCTATTCCAAGGCTACCCGGCGAATCTGGGTCTTGCCCTAATACACGGCGTCCAAATTCGGTATTAGTACTTGGGCTCGGATATACCGTGGCCCCCCATGTATGCATCAACATCTTCCTGAACGGTTTTTGCTCGTAACTAACCCGCACCATGTAAACCGTACACTCGAGATCAAACAGCTTACACGCAAAAGCCAGTGCGGATCCCCATTGGCCAGCACCAGTTTCTGTGGTAAGTCGTTTAGTGCCGGCAACCTTATTGTAGTACGCCTGTGCAATCGCAGTATTGGGTTTGTGGCTACCTGCTGGGCTTACCCCCTCATACTTGAAATAAATATGAGCCGGTGTCTGAAGAGCCCGCTCTAACCGACGCGCACGATAAAGAGGCGTCGGCCGATATAACATGTATACTTGACGCACCGGATCCGGGATCTCTATCCAACGCTCTCGACTCATCTCCTGCTCGATAAGATTTTCTGGGAATACAGCTGTCAACATGTCCGGAGTAACTGGTTGCTTTGTAGCAGGATGCAATGGCGGGGGCACCGGCTCAGGAAAATCCGCCAATAGATTGTACCAGTGCGTAGGTAATTCTTTCACCGACAAAGTATATTGAATCTCTTCAACCATAGATCACTCGTCCAAATCATCGAATTTGTACCACCAGGGTACTAATTGGTCACGCACTTTTTGGAACAATTAAGGCCTAGATCACCGGTTCAAGCTTGCTAAAAGGAATGAAAGCGTAAACTTCAGCCTCAAATTTTAAGCCATGACCTCAGTGAAATTCCCCTCAACCAAACAGAAATCCCAAATTGAACTGGAGCCAAGAAAATGTGAAAATCCTAGCGCACCAATATAGTCAATATCCGAACACTCAGTCGTGTTGGCTTAAAAACGCACCCAAAGTTTTTGCTAGTATTGGGACTCTCTATAAAGGTTTGAGCATAACAGGCTGTCAAAATATGAAATCTAACCGCACAGAAGTGTTTTCTCCGGAAACGTACCACTTGATATCTGTGTCATTAGGAACAACCACAGTGCCCGCTAGTTAAACGTCCCCGGAATCGCTTATGGATATCCAAAATTGGGCCTTGTAAATATTATGGGTAACACCTACCCCCACGGCGTTTGTCTAACACAGCACAAACACACTAGCTAGCTTGACACCTTTTACTCGAAGAAAAGCCTTTAGTAGTTTGACCTCTTGCAATGGACAATCAAACAACTTCGCATAACCTCCTATGAAAGCAATAGGAGCCTTCTCCTCGTTTCAGGAAAATGAGGCACCTCATCCACAAGGCGCCATGGCATAACAAGATCATTTCTTATCCAATCCGCCTTCAAAGGGGCTAATAAGTGTACTTCCAATAAGATTGTTGAATCTAAATTCTCAGCGCAGTGCGAATTCGTGCCGCAAACAGTCCTTTGCAGTAAACTCCTCATATTGGTAAATTGCTTCAAACCCCGAAAGCCTGAGTGCCCAACATCTTTACTCGCTCTATGTCAAGCAGACTAAAAATTTTCATCCGGTTCAGATTCGAGGCTGGAATCGTTCCCTGAAACGTTTTTATCTGAGGGTGGTTGGTGATCTCGCCATTTCCGATACTCTTCCACTACGGCAAGGAAATCGGCACGGGTAGATATGAGGCTCACACGTTGCCTGAAAAACTTTGCAGGGCCAAAGCCTCGGGAATACAGTGCTGCAACCTTCCGGAACATGCGACATGCAACTGCCTCTCCGAAAAATTCTATCATTAAATCTAGATGTTGACACATAAAGCGGAGTCGATCTTCCAAACTAGGTTCTGGCAAAAGCTCGCCCGTTTGAAGGAAGAGGGCAGTCCGCTTGAAAATCCAGGGGTCGTAGAAAGCTCCCCTACCAATACTGACACCTCTACAACCAGTTCTTCTGATCATTTCGAGGGCGCATAGCGGAGTTGTTACATCGCCATTGCCTATAACAGGGATCGACCGTGCGGCCTGGACAACCTGTCTAATGCCGTCCAAATCAACAGTACCTGAGAAGCCTTGATCGGCTGTGCGACCATGCACAATTACTGCTTTTACTCCCAGATCTTCAAACACCCGAACAAGTGTTGGAGCGGTTATGCATTGCTTGTCCCAACCCAACCGCATTTTCACTATGACCGGGATTTTAACTGCGCTCGTGGTAGCTTGGACGATTTTGGTTGCGCGATTTACGTCAGCAAGAAGTGCGGCCCCAGCTCCAACTCGACACACCTTTCGCACTGAGCAACCCATGTTAATCTCAACAAACTCGTATCCCATGCTTTCCACCATTTGAGCTGCGGGCTTAAAGTACTCCGGGTCCCCACCAAACAACTGTACAGCCAACGGTCTGTCGCCAGTGATTCGATCGAGTAGTTTTAAGGCGCGAGGATTTTCTTCTACTAACGATCGAGTGTTAACAAGTTCAGTACTAGCCAGGCCTAACCCACCCAAACGACGCAACAACACGCGGAAAGGCGATGCAGTATAACCGGCCATCGGAGCTAACCACAAATTGCTCGCCAACTCAGTATCTCCGAGTCGTATCGAAGAAAAACAGGGGGCATGCTCGCTATGCATACAAGGGACAGCTAAGCTATTCTAGGTCCTGGCGCGTGTTAGATTGTTCCATAGCCTGAGTAATGATGCTTTCTCGGCGTCGGGAAATAAGCATATACCAGAATGCCGTACCCACCAAGACAAGCCCCACACCCGATAATACCAAACCGATTATAATCAGCGTTCTTGTCAAACTCATCCAGGGCGGCTCAGGCACAGCAACTAGAAGTGGTTGGCTTGTTAAGTTTGACTCTCCAAGAGTGCTAGAGGACAAAATTATGCGCTTCGTTGAAAAACGCTCTCTATCTGATGCATGGAGCTCATTTGCGAATTTGTTGACGTCTGATTCAGATCCACTTACCTCAGACCATGGTTGTTTGACCTCGTTAGTGAGTGAAATTTTTGTCGCTGCGGTTTCAGGTGTAAACACCTGGGTAGTCATCACCGTTTGGACGGACAAAGCGTGGACTTCCGGTTTTTCAAGCATCGGGGGTGCAGGTGCAGATGACCTCGTAGTCGGGCTTGCAATAATCAACGCCTTTTCCCCGGTCTGGCCTGTGTTGGATAGGATTTGGGGCGCTCCTGCTGTTAAACTAGCCCCAGGATAAACTACTACATTACCGGCAGGCGACTCAGCTTGTATGGGTTCTGCCTTCGGTGTGGGCAGTGGTATCAAGTCATTTTTGCACGTAGGAACAGTCCTCGCTTGAACAATGTTGGTTTGTGATGTGATCGTTTGCTTTGCTTCAGGCCTCACCGGGTAAGCAGGGAACACAATCCTCTGCGAAGCGCGTGCAACCGATCCTCCTATAAGTTGGCCGTGGTATGCCCTAAGCACGATTACGATTGGTTCTTTGGCTTTTTCAGCAACGGAAGCTAGGTTAGTAAACGCACCGTTTATCTCCTCATCAAACGGTGTCCCCAAAAATTTTGTCTTCCCATCGGTTAAGATGATGATCGTAATGCTCTTAGAGCGCTTTACGACGAGGTTAATCCCTTCAATGAGCACGTTAAACCGCGTCACACCCACAAACCGGCGTTTTCTTAAAAATTCACACACATCTCGTGCAATAAAGGCTGCGGTATTGGTGGACCATACTCGGAGAGGAAACTCACCGGTGTAAAGTAAGTCATTAAATGTCCAAACGCCAATTGTATCCCCGGCCTGTGCTCTTCCATAGAAACCAGATTCAATTAGGTCGTGAACAAAATTTGTTGTAGCTTTCAAGCGCGACCGCATTTTGGATGAGATATCAAATGCGATCAAAAAGCGCTCGCTTTCTTGTTCCAGTGTTACGGCATGCGTGGCAGTGGACACCGGCTCTGCAAACGCTTTCGTCACCCAAAGGAGCAAAATCACATACAACTGGAATCGTCTACTCATTTGGTAACAATTTTTGGCCAAATTGCTCTTTCTGAGTCGATCGCATCTGATTTATCCGATCTCGCATTTGCCCAACAGCAGTGAGAACCTGCTCGATAAACATCGCACATGAAAAGGTGTAACATCCAAAGCCCCGCACTAATGACGATTCCACCTCATCATCTGTGACCACCGCAACTTCGCCAAATTTAGTGAGGCGCAAAGCCGTTCGCTCAATTAACTGGTCCGCTGTTTGACAAGCTGAGGAATAAATGATTTCCACTTCGGCCGTTGAGTCTGGAGCAGTTTCCGGAAAAGCACCAGCACCATCATAAAAAATCGTCACAGGGATACCCGCAACGTCATGGTACAACCGCATCATTTTCAACAAGGCATCCCTGGCAGCCTCAGAGTGCGGGGGATTCGATCCACACAACTCTGGCCAAGCATGGAGTAAACTGTAGCCATCAATCAATATCCTGACGTAATTCACCGGCTCTTCCTATACCCCACAAATAATGAACTAGCACAAGCGAATTCTCAACTTTTTCCTTACTTTGGAGGGTTGTACGGTTACGAGGCTCGTTTGCCAAAACGGCGGTTAAATTCTACTGCATCGCTGTATCTGACACCTGTGCCCCCGAAAATGTCTAAGGCCGATCCAATCGTCAGGTCAACTCGGCCTTTGCTTACTCTGGTTACATCGTATAGGTCCTGTATTGATCTGGCACCCCCTGCATAAGTGACTGCGATGGGGCTCCAATCCGCCAATTTCTCTACCAACTCCAAATCCACGCCAGTTAACTTCCCTTCACGGTCGATAGCATGCACAAGGAATTCATCGCACCAATTCGCAAGCTCTTCTAAAGTAGAGGGACAAATTTCTATCTGAGTAAGTGTCTTCCAGCGATCACATGCTACTAGGTACTGGTCACCGACTTTCTTGCAACTTAGATCCAATACCAAGCGTTCTTTACCTACAATTTGGGCTAATATGCGTAAGCGATCCCAATCTATTTGGCCTCCGTGGAATACCCACGAGGATACAATCACATGTGACGCTCCTGCATCCAACCAAGCCTTTGCGTTATTTGAATTAATCCCACCACCCACTTGTAATCCGCCAGGGTATACAGCGAGCGCAGCTCGAGCCGCTTCTTCATTACCAGGACCTAGCATTATCACATGCCCCCCACGCAAACCATCTCGCTTAAATAATTCGGCGTACCAAGTGGCCGGCTTCTCAGACACAAAGTGGGTTATTAGCCCTTGGGTACCCGATTCCAAGGTCGAACCCACAATCTGTTTAACCCTCCCTTCGTGTAAATCTATACAAGGCCTAAACATCTAAGCGGGAGTGTACCGTTTCTCCGCAACAAATCAAATAATACAGGCTAGTATGTGCTCCGAATGTCTTTCGCGCACCCACGATCTCGAGGCTTTTCAATCGCTTTTAGATCGGTCAAAATAAAACCATGGAGAAAGAGTTTCAGGTAGGTTTTATAGGCGCTGGAAAAATGGCCACTGCCCTCGCCCAAGGACTCCTAAAGGCACAGGTATTAACCACAGAAGAAATGATTGCGTCCGACCCAGATGCTCGCGCGCGTGAGGCTTTTACGAAAGCAGTAGGGGTGCGCGTGGTACCAGACAATGCGGAGGTTATCCAGCGTGCCCAAATAATCATATTAGCCGTAAAACCTAGTCTTGTTGTACCCGTGCTAGAAAGCACCAAATCTAAATTTTCGCCCGACCAGCTTGTAATATCGATCGCAGCGGGAGTTAAGCTAGCTCAAATTGAATCTGCGCTTGGGGATCGCCAACGCATAATTCGAGTAATGCCTAACACCGCAGTATTTGTCGGGGCCGGTGTATCTGCGTATTCCCCGAATACAGCCGCTTTGCTCCAAGACATCGCACTGGTAGAAAAATACTTTTCGGCGGTGGGAATGGTAATCCGAGTCCCTGAACCCCTTATGGATGTTGTCACGGGACTTAGTGGGAGCGGCCCAGCCTATGTCTGCACGTTTATCGAAGCCCTCGCCGATGGAGCGGTGGCAATGGGTATGGCAAAAGATGTCGCATTGAAACTTGCAGCACATACTGTCCTCGGTTCCGCAAAGTGGGTGATCGAGTCGGGTGCTCATCCCGCCGTGTTACGTGATACAGTAACAAGCCCCGGCGGAACTACTATTGCAGGAATACGGGCACTTGAAGAAGGCGCATTTCGTGGCACAGTGATTAATGCTGTCATGGCAGCTACTCAGCGAGCCAAGGAACTCAGCGGGGCTTAATGCCATACGCCCATATACGAAACTAATTTAAAAGTTTAGGGTAACCAACAAATAGTGCTTATGAATGTGCAAGTTGCAGTACTCTGCGATGCAGCCACGGATGATAACGGCAAACTCAATCTTCTGGGCGCGTTTGACACTTTAATCACTCCTGTTTTACCCGCTATCCATCCACAGTGTTCAATTGCCCTACGAATCACGTTCAGCCCAGAGGACGAAGGCCAACATAAACTGCATATTAACTTCGTTGACGCGGATGGGCGATCCATCATGCCTAATTTTCCTCATCTGCCAATTAACATCATGCTGCCTCCGGACATCCATTTTATCACTCGCAACTTCATCATCAACATCCAGCAGATGAAGTTTGATCAACCTGGTTTGTACTCAGTAGATGTTTTCATAGACGACAAGCAGATTGCCAGTATACCCCTGATGGTGCGGTATATGCCACCCCAAGCCCCCCCAACGCCCTGGCCTCCTGGCTCAGAACTGGCCTAGACATACACGCACAAGAGGTGCATTTTTTAACCGGATCTTTAACCAAAAATCGATGGCGCACCTGTTGCCTTAACAAATAATCTGCCATCGCAAGCACGCGTGAACATTTTAGAACCCAATTCACCTGCTCAAACATCATTGCCCGAACTGGCAGCTCCCGTTCGGGATTGGGAGGCTTTGCGTGCCGCTGTGGAAAACGGCGCAGATGCGGTTTACTTTGGCCTACAACAATTCAATGCTCGAATGCGAGCTCGAAATTTCACCGTGGAAGAACTGCCTAAGCTCATGCGATACTTGCATTCGCGCGGGGTGCGAGGGTATGCATGCATCAACACGCTCATATTCACAGACGAACTCTTAGAAGCAGAACATCTTGCACGGGCATGCATCAATTGTGGTGTTGACGGTATAGTAGTGCAGGACATTGGTTTGGCCATCCTGATTCGGAAGATCTCTCCTGACGTCCCCATTCATGCCAGCACTCAAATGACTATCACCCATTCGGATGGCATCAAGTTCGCATCCGAACTGGGTTGCAATTTGGTTGTGTTGGCAAGGGAATGCTCCATCGCACATATCCAGGAAATCCAAAAAACTCTCAAAACCGAAGGGATCTCAATGCCGCTGCAGGTATTTGTTCATGGCGCACTTTGTGTATCATTTTCTGGACAGTGCCTTACGAGCGCATCATTTGGCGGTCGGTCAGCTAATCGCGGTGAATGTGCACAAGCGTGCCGTTTACCGTACCAGTTGGTAGTCGATGGCAAAGCTTGGGATTGTGATGGTGCTAGATTTCTCTTAAGCACCCGCGATCTAAACACAGTGTTGCTCTTGCCTGAACTAATTGCCGCCGGCGCAGCCTCACTGAAAATCGAAGGCCGCATGAAACACGCAGGCTATGTAGCGATCGTTGCAGATGTATACCGAAAGGCACTCGATCGGTTGTCAACCAATCCAAACCTCACTGGAGAAACGCTCTTCACAGATAGCGAGTGGCGCGACCTAAATTATAAACTCGAAATGGGGTTTTCCCGTGGATTCTGCCCAGGTTGGCTCCTGGGACCAAATTACGAAAGCCTAGTCCACGGCCTATTTCCAGGGAAACGCGGCCCTCTAATCGGAAAAATCGTCGCTGTAACAAAACGTAGCCTAATCATAGATCAATTGACGCCATACCCAATCGCTGCTGGTGACGGGATCGTTGTTTCAAACCTCAACTCTGAGGGGCCAGAACCAGGAGGTCGCGTCCACACCGTTATTAAGAGAGACGGTACTTTAGAACTCACTTTCCCACAAGACAGCATTATCCTTAAAAAGTCGCGCCTAGGAATGCTCGTCTACAAAACAAGCGATCCGCAATTAGACCGCGAAATACGTCGCACCTACACATCCGAAAAACCGGTCCGCCGCTCCCCTTTGGACATTTATGTAATTGGCCAGGCTGCGCAGCCTCTCAAAGTTATTGCGCGCGACCACCTCGGATATAAAGTGGAAGTGACCTCTAAAATTCCACTTCAAGTTGCTCACAAACACCCATTGACAGAGTCTTTTCTGGCCGAACACTTGGGCCGACTCGGCGACACCCCATTCTATCTTCGCAACCTCAGTAGCTCATTAAATGACAAGCTTATTCTACCCGTAAGTGAACTAAACCGACTGCGACGGGAAATGGTCGAGGCCTTGATTGAAAAACGCGTAACAGCAACAAATTGGACAATCAGTGAACCTGAACCAATTGCTTCAAAGGAACTGGAACGCCTCAGGACAAAAACAAACGGCTTAACCCAAGAAAACGAAACTCAGGTGCAACTTTGGGTCATGGTGCGTAGCCTTGTACAGCTTGAAGCTGCTTTAGAAGCAAACGCACGGTGTGTATATCTTGACCTCCCCACAATAAATGAAGTTTCAGAAGCCCTCCGTATGTTTAAATCAGTTTCATCCATAGCTACCACTCAAAACCAATTGGCCGCTTGCTTTGTTGCCCCGCCCCGAATTACTCTGCCAGGAGAAGAAAGGTTTATCGATTCATTGCTCGAACTTAATCCAGATGGTGTCTTAGTAAGAAACGCAGCTCAGTTATATCGAGTCAAAAACTCAAGGTTTGTTATCGACGCTACCTTTAACGTGGCAAACCCCATTGCCTTTAACTGGTTGTTGGAAAGGTTTCATCCCGAACGCATCACCCCTGGCTACGACCTCACTCACAAACAAGTACTCGATTTAACCCCATTTGTGCCGACTGACCGCATCGAACTAATCATACATCAGCACATTCCCATGTTTCACATGCAGTATTGCCTATTTGCCAGATGGATTGCCCGTGCTCCCAACCGACTATCCTGCGGCGCTAAATGTAAAATACATTCCCTCGCCATCCGGGACAGAAAAGGGGTTACCCACCCGGTGCTGCCTGATCCATTCTGCAGAAACACTGTGTTCAACGGCCAACCCCAATCCGCCGCCGAGTACTACCTAGATTTCCTTTCCACTGGCATCACAAAATTCAGAGTGGAATTTGTAAATGAATCACCAGAAGAGATAAAGCGTACTCTGAATTTGTACCAAAGGTTGCTTGCCAAGGAAATTGATGGGGCCACGGTATGTTCAAGTCTAAAAGCGGGATCCCGGCTAGGGGTACTCTCAACCGCCGAAGATACACCAATTACCTAATCCAAATAATTTTACCCCCGAGCGTGTTTGCCAGTTGGTCAAATCGCGCAGGCCTGGCCACAACTATTCGCTTAACAAGTGTATTCCAGGGTACGGTTCCCCCACCTACAAGCAAGCTCACGGGCTTCCTAACCGAGGACATTAGTGTAATTAGATCTCGCCTTAACAATGGCTTTCTCAAAAAACTTGGTAGATTCCTCTTCGCCTTGTCTAGCATGCAATCCCAGGACGCGCAATTTGGAATTCCAGATTGGAGGTTACGCATCGACTTTGCTAAACCTACCGCCGGAAATGCCGTTGACTATATTCCCTTGATTCGATAAGAGGAAACCTAGCAACACGCATTACCTAAATGGGGTTTATCGACTGGGTCTTAAATATTATTGGGCTTTTACTGTGGCTCAGTTTCTGGGCTAGCAGGTTTGACCCATTGTCCAAACCCGCAGCAGGGACATTAGCAGGCACTCTAAAACCAGCCGAGCCAAGGAAAACCACCCATGCAAATGCCTTAATTTGGCTAACTCTGCTCCTAGTAGCACGCGCAGTGTTTTATGACCTTATAGGTAGGTCGCTGGAAATCCCATTCCGGCTCGATCCAGGCACTGTTACAATGATCTTTAGACCCTTAGCCACACCTAGCTTCGACAGTTTCCTTCACATGTTCAGCTATTCCCTCGCAAGCTTTATCCTAACTTTTACTTGGGCCCACTTATGGTTAGTGTTCCTCGCCGCCATTAACCACAGAGAAGGTGACCATTTAATATATTTGAGGCTATTACGATTTTACCTTGGGCGACTAGCCCGATCACATCCCGCGATCCAACTTTTGTTGGGTTTAATCTTGGTGGGTCTTGCTTGGGCATTAATTAGGCCGCTCATGATCTGGCAAGGGACATTACCCCCCAGTAAATCTACTCTGAACGTCCTCGCCCAGATTGGTCTAATAATGGTAAGCAGCCTAATTTCCTTGCGATATTTGATTGCAATTTTGCTTGGGCTACATTTCCTCTCTCAATTCGCATACTTTGGCCAGCCGCCCTGGTTACTTTTTGTAATAACCTCCGCCAAAAACCTATTAGCACCATTTGCAAATCTGCCCTTACGAATCGGTCAAGTTGATTTCATGCCAATTCTGATAATCGCCGCCACTTTCGGAATCGCCCAATTGATCCGCCACTACATGCCGACTCTCCTAACATTTTAGGGTGCATGCACAAACGTACATCCCATAACAACAGTCATTTCAGCCTATTAGTCAGGGAAAAAATCGCCCCTTTCAAGCTCAAGACAACACAAGCAAGCCTCTCATTATCAAGTTTATCTGGGGTGTCTTGCTCACTGTGGTAATACGGATACCTAAAAGGTGCCGTATCAGTGATCATCACCGCTGGATACCCGTGCTGCCAAAATGACCAGTGATCCGACCAAGAAATCCCCGGTATAGCTGCAGGGAAGGCTCCACCTTCAACCGGGATTAATCCAACATCCCTGAAGACTTTCACTATCTCACGAACTAACCACCCATATTTCGTACATCCAACTACGCCAATAAAATCTCCTCGCCCCGGATAAAACAGCCCCATAGGGGGTGGATAATATTGGCTACACGGTGCGTCAGTGAAATACCCGATGGTTTCAACTGAAATCATAGCAACTATTTTTTCATTTTGCGCCCGACACCATCGGGCATACACGTAGCTTCCCATATGCTCAGTATGGAAATACGGCGGTTCCTCGTTAGCAAAAGCCACAAACCGCAAAGTACGATTGGGCTTATGCGATTTAAATTGACGAGCCAGCTCTAACATAGCCGCTACCCCACTGGCGTTATCGTTCGCCCCTGGACTTCCCAACACCGTATCATAATGTGCACCTACTACCACAATCTCATCCCCCTGCCTCGCGCCTTTGATCTCTACAAAAAGATTAACAAACTCCACCCCATCAACCTGATACGTTTGGCGCCCGACTGTATAACCAAAAGACATGAGGGTGGAAGAAATATATCTTTCTGCCCTTGACAAGCTCCCTGGCAAGTATAAGTTTCGCTGACCTATTTGACCTGCCAAAGTGTGCACATGACTCGCAAGAGCTCTAATCAACTCATCAGAGGGACGTTCTCTCTCTTTGCCATCGATCAAATCCTTGTCTCCTCCCATTCTCGCTTTATGAATTGCCAGCAAAGATAAAAATGGCAAGCTCGAATTACTACCCAGTGTATAGTTTGCTCTGTGTTTGTACAGCCTCATGGGTACACCAGGCTGAATCTCTCAACACCCATAACCTCCCCTGCTAAATAAGATTAGGCCACTAGCCTTTGTTGTGTTCCACATTGGTTAGGGGGATCTGCTAGGAATCCACGGTAGCAGTCTTGACCAATCAAGGTCTCTTAAAGTACGGTTGAACGTAGTATATGAGCATACTTATTCCAATGGTAATTGAACAGACGGGCCGAGGCGAACGAGGGTATGACATCTACTCGCGCCTGCTGGTCGACCGCATTGTGTTTTTAGGAACCCCGATCGACGACAACGTGGCTAATCTTATAATCGCGCAATTGCTATTCCTTGAAATGAACGATAGTAAGAAACCCATCCATCTTTACATTAACTGCCCTGGCGGCAGTGTAACAGCAGGCCTTGCCATCTACGACACAATGCAATACCTAACCTGCGAAGTGCATACTTACTGCCTTGGCCAAGCTGCAAGCATGGGAGCTGTTTTACTTGCAGCAGGTACGAAAGGTAAACGTTTTGCTTTGCCCAACGCCCGAATTATGATCCATCAACCGTGGGGGGGGGTCCAAGGAGCAGCTACAGATATAAGCATCCAGGCTAAAGAAATCTTACGCCTAAAAGATAAACTCAACGAAATTCTCGCCAAACATACAGGTAAAAGCGTTGAGGAAATTGCGCGGGACACCGACCGGGACTTCTACATGTCTGCCGAGGAAGCTAAAAATTACGGACTAATCGATGCGGTCGTGCAATCCAGGAAACAGGTTCAGGCTGAACAAACCACCCAACCCATTCAATAATAGCATCTGCTAAACTTGACCGTACTGTAACTCATACAGTCGGCGGTACACACCGTTACGACGCAAAAGCTCTTCGTGTGTGCCAGATTCAACCACACGGCCTTGATCGATCACAATAATTTGATCTGCGTTTTGGATGGTGGAAAGTCTATGAGCGATGCAAATTGTAGTTCGACCCTTCATTAACTCGGCCAGCGCTTCCTGAACCACCCGCTCCGACTCAGAATCCAATGCACTAGTTGCCTCATCAAGAACCAGAATCGGCGCATCTTTCAAAATCGCCCTGGCTATGGCGATTCTTTGACGCTGTCCACCCGAGAGCATCACACCCTTATCCCCTATTACGGTGTCATACCCTTTCTCACACGCCATAATGAATTCATGAGCATGGGCCAACTCAGCTGCGCGCACGATCTCATCCTCGTTAGCATTAGGTTTACCCACCTCGATATTCCGACGAATTGTGTCATTGAATAGGATTGTATCCTGGGTAACAACAGCAATTTGCTGGCGCAGGTCCCGAATTGAAACTTCCCGGATATCTACACCTCCTATACGTATGGATCCTTGCTGCGGATCATAGAATCGTAGGAGCAAATTTACTATTGTGGTCTTGCCCGAGCCACTTGCACCCACAATCGCTGTAACCTTACCTGCTTTGGCTGTGAACGTCACACCACGCAACACCGGTTTGTCATCGTAAGCAAACTCCACCGAGTCAAATTCAATGTCCGCTCCAGCACCGTGTAGTGCCTTTGGATTAAGTGGTTCAGGAACCGAATCCTGGAGCGCCAATAGTTGGAATATCCGTTCTGTGGCCGCCCGCCCCTGCTGCAGTTGCCCGTATAATCGTGCTAGGTTCTTCATTGGGCGGTACATTGCATATATCCCTAATACCACAGCTAGGAAATCGCCTGAATCAGGCCGTTTCCCAGGACCAAACGCTAAATACAACAATAGCAACGCTAGTCCTAAAGCCCCAAAAAACTCCAAAAGCGGCCCTGGTAATTCCGTAGAACAAATTACCCGCATAAACTGCGAAACAAACCGAGCTGCTGCACCCCGAAACCGTTCAATTACAGTCCTCTCCAGATTATACGCCTTGATTATCCGGTCACCTGTAAAAGCCTCTGTCATCATGTGGGTCATTTCTGCTGCCTGGGCTTGGAGTTCGCGGCTTGATTTCCTAACTTTACGGCCAAAAATCACCACCGGAATCATGCACAGCGGCATAACAAGCATCGTAGCAATTGTAATCCTCGGATGCTGCCAAAATAAATAAGCCAACAAGCTGATGATCGTAATCGGATCCCGCACTATCACAGCCACAGCTTGACTAAAAATCATCTGTATCACCTGGGTATCGTTACTGACTCGCGAGATTAACTCCCCCGCCTTTGAACGACTAAAAAAACCCGCGCTCAAATTAACCAGATGCGCAAACAGGTTTACACGCAAGTCTGTTACCACTCGAATAGCAACCCAGTTCAATAAATACGCGTTCAAATACGCAAAAAGCCCGCGTAAAAAAATCACGCCTGGAATAGTGAACACCAGAGCGACCGCCGCCCATGCATGTTCCCGGACTCCATTTGATATCGCCGCCTGAGCATTTACCAACCACGTATGGATCCATTCAGGGGCACGCTGTAGTTGTATCGCCAACGGCACCGCTTCTGCAGATGGAAATACTATGCTGTAAACAAAAGTAACTGTGGCTATCATCAAAGGTTCAATCAGTCCGCCAATCACACCGCATAGTACCCCTAGAAAAAGCCTATACCGATACTTCCATGCCAACCTAAAAATTTTTGTTACAAATTCAGCCATCTGCTCTCACATCGTATGAGGTAGTCTAGGCACTTCTCCATGATAGACAACTGCAGAGTTTGGAAAACCAGGCTGGACTACTGCCATACTCTCCCGGGAAATAAGCGGGGCGGGCATTGGTTCTGGCAAACTAACCCACCGCCAATTTTCTTTCAAAAATTTCGTAAACCATTCTTCAGGCGGAGTTACAAACTCGAACTTTCTGCCATGCCACGTTAATTCCATACGCCAGGCATGTAAAGCCTGCCACGGTAAACGCAAGCGCTTCCATTGATCAATTGTCATATACCCGTAAACAAACGCTAAGTATGCTCCCTCAACGATCCCATAAAGCTTGTCTCCCACAATTGGATGTCCCAAGTGGGACAAATGAATGCGTATTTGGTGTTTCCGACCCGTACGAGGGCAAACCTTTAAAAGCGAAAATAACTCCCCTTGATTAATGATACGTTCCAAAACAAAACCCTCTGTCACTGCGGGATCCCCGTCCGGCCGAATACAATCCCGTACAGCTACCTTACTCCTCCGATCCGGGCCAATGGGTGCATCCACTAAAAAATAGTCGTGCCTAGGCCAACCTTCCACAATCGCCAAATACGTCCGACGAATCTCTCGAGCCATAACCAACTTCCCCAATTCAGAAGCCGCTTGCCGATTCTTTGAAATAAGAACTAACCCACTCGTTTCACGATCAAGCCTGTTTACCAAATGGGGTGTACCACCCTCTCCCAGGTATAAACGTGCCCTCCCTATCAAACTCGAAAGATCACCATGTTTACTGGGGTGACATGGCAACCCCGCCGGTTTGTGCACCACCAATAAATCCTCGTCCTCAAAAACTACATCTAGCAAGCTAGTACCCATCCACGAGACTAAAAAATATCTCTCTTAAAACTTTCAGCAACGCCATTAAGCATAACGTTTGTAGACCACCTCCTCTTTGAAACCCATCATGAATAACAAGCCTCCGGTAAAGAAAATCTTTCACCATCCAATAAACCCACGCTGAGCTCTCACCCCACCCCACGTTAAGTGAACAAGCGCATTACTCCAATAGCACGCCGCCAAATGATCAAATAGAAAGCCTGTTACCCAAAAATTCTTCCCCATCGAGCCTATAGTTTTGGAATCTCCCGAGGTGCCACCTAATATACTCCCACCCACACCACCAAAAAGGCTGGTGAGCGCAAACGAACCTATTCCGGAGCCCCCCTAATTTATCCTGTCGTTCTAACAGAGGTTGGCTTCTCTTTTTAGGGATGGAACCGCTTTTGTTTTAGCTCTCGTCGGGAGCAATTGTCGCCCATTTAACCCTCACTACAGCACGTACTTGAGGCGTTAAAGGTGGCAATTTGCTTGGATCTGTGAAATTTAAGTCAAAACTCCATCTACGCGTAGGTGGGTTATATACTCCGCCCGTTCCAGCCCACTTGTTTGTCGCGTACTGGCTCGGGTACATCACTACCATGGATCCGTTATATGTGAACACTTTACCACTCCAATTTTCGAGAAACCTTGGCAAGTTTTCCAACCCACCACTGTAATCACTTCCGACTGTTTCGACGATGCCTGCCATGATCGCAGCGTTGACGGTTGTGTCTGAAGCTACACGAGTTGAAATGGAGGAGGAACTCCTACTGTCATCCCAACTACCTGACAAAATCGTAATTGCATCCGATATTAGCGCGGCGGGTTTAGTATTCGCCGTGTTTGTGCTGCCAACTGAGGCGCCGTAAGCATTATAATTCCCCTTTACATAAAGCGGGTTTGGTGTGACAACCGTCAGCCCTGAAGGTGGCAATACCGCTCCATTTACCAACCGGACAGCCGGAAGTTGCGCAGCTGTCCGCGGCCGTTTGTCTATTACATAAAGTGAATTTATGTACCTACCCTGGGCTACCCGCACTGAATTTGCAATCGGGTTATTATTTGTAGCCCAGTCGTTGAACTTGCCGATGTCAATTTCCGTCAAGACAACCGTCTTTTTCTCACGCTGATCATAGAAAGTCTTATTGGTGGAAATCCAATTTGAGGCGTACTGCCATGGAATTGTAGCTGCACTACCGGGGGAAAGCTTACCCCCTTTTATGACCACATCATTCGTGTATACTTCAACAACCACATCACAAATGTTATAGAATCGTTGCTGTGCCATTAAGCTATTTAGATTCTCACTCCCTTGGGGTGGTTCTACCACCTCCCTCACCGCCTCAGGCGTGTTGTTCGTACCTATTGGCAAATTAAGTGAAGACACATTTAACTGGTAACCAGGCGAGGGTCTACCATTAAAAACGGGTGCTTTCATCGGAGTTCCCCATTTACGAGTGTTATATAGGCTGCCAACCATCGTTACTAAATCATAAAATGTCAATGTGGCCTGCGGCTCTGAACCCGCGTAAATATTCCGATTGCAATGCACAGGGCCCCTCATATCCATGTTCGCACCTGGGAAAACCTCAAGATCCAGATTGTAAAAAACCGCGAATTGGAATACTGGAACTAAAGCCAATTGAACATCCTGGTACACTGCCGCTTCTGTGTCGTTCAAAACATCGTACGCGTTTGCCCGAATCCTAAATATGGAAGAATATCCTTTCAACATCCTGTACTGGGATTGAAGAACTACCCCTTGCGTCCATGGCTGGACTTGGGTTACCAAGATTTCGCCCTCAGACCCTCGACCGTTTTTGAACTTGTACCGGCCCCACTGAGGATGTTCGTCTGGCCTCGGAATACGCTTTTTATACTCATTCATACGACCCCCTACAGTGCCGGCTCCCTCTTTGGCGAAATCGGTAATCAACATTGATAACGCTTTCTCAGTAGCCGCTTCAGCAGCCAATACCGCATTCTGATACGCAATGTTCCTATTGATCTGCATTGCGTTATGTGACGTCCATTTTAAAGTGCCCGAGAGCACAATCGTGCCAGCTACACCCAAAGCCATTACCACCAATAATGCAGTGGCTTTTTTGTTGGTGCGCCTATAAACTTTCATCCCTTGCATGGCTCCTCCTTTTATTCTATCGGTCTACGCCCTATTCTAGTCCTGACTTGGTAAAAATCATATAAACCACCTTCTCTGAAAACGGCAGAGGGGAAAACCAACTTGTAAAACTGCAACGTCACACTTATAACCCGCCGATCACTGGCATTGGTTAAAACAGTACCTCTGAAATCTTCGACCCGGAAAACTATATGATTGGTAATTCCTTCAACGTGAACAATAGGCTGGACCCGATTATGGGCCACACTCTTGAGGCACCCAGCATTTGTCTCCAAATAGTACCGGATCCAAACATTCGTATTTGTTTTCACAGGGTAAATCATGATAGCATTGCCTTGGAAAAGCTGACCCGGCGTGGGTTCAACAAACGAAGTAGCCGTTCCATACCCAACCTTAACGTCCGCTGCTTCCCTGATCTGTTTAAATAGTAACGACAAAATCTCACGCGCCTGGTCACTGGCCCCCAACTTCACAGCCGTAATTCGATTCATTTTAATAGAAAACACATGCAAAGTCATAAACCCTGCCATGACCAGAGAAAAAATTCCGGCAGTGACCATCACCTCCGGCAACGTCATTGCCGCTACACGTGATTTTAGTCCCTTTGTCCATCCAACAATGCCCATCCTCATTGGTCTGGCCCTCGATAAACCATGGCTGTGTTTGTGTATAATCTCCCCCTAAAGCTCCAAACTGTCTCAGATACTATGAGCTTCAAAGGTGGGTTTGTGGAAACAAGGCTAATCCGGACATAATTAGTCCCATAATAACAATTTGTTTTACTAACAGGCACATCCATCAATTCAACCACCGGAGGGAAATTGGTACTAGTCAACTCATCCACCGGGGGATTTCCCCAAGGATCCCATTTGGCTCCACGTGATTGCTCGATCCTCTGCCATGCTATTGATTGGGCCGCATACGAAAGTGCAGACCACTCAGCCCTGTAAGCACTTTGAATATATGCTACCAAAATCCCACTAAATAAAAGCCCGCCTATCCCTATGGCTACCACCACTTCAGTCAACGTCAGCCCCTTCGGTACGCAGCCATTTTGTCGCAGAGATTTGGTTTTACTCTTACTGATTTTCCAGTCCAACTCCATTTCTCTCCTTCACTTTATCTCCTTCTCCCAGACCATATTTTCTTCCAATGCCCGACTCCATCAACCCGATAACCCACTTACATTGCGTCATTTACTATACGGAAAGGATTAGAACTCTACGGTATCTTGCTTCAGTAGGATTACGGAGTTCATCGTGCCCGTGGGGCTATTGGCAAATACGGTCCATACGTACCACTTATTCCGAATTCCATTCGAGGAATGCGATCTAATTCACCGAGAGCCAACGCTGTCACCAACCCTATCACGACTTTATAGCATCATTTGCGAAAGGCAATAAGTAAGTCGCAATATTGGGCACCTTTTAAAACCCTGACTTTTATTTAGCTGTTTTGATTAATTCAGGCGTGGATGGGCCGGGGTTCTGCACAAATACGGCCCCCGAATGTTTTTGGCTTGTCCCCTGCCCGAATAATGTCGAAAGTTTTTTAGCTATCATCTTCTGCTCTGGCAAGTAATTATAAACTTCGGACTTCTATGTTTGAGGGTAATGCAGACAACCAAACTTTTGGAACCGAACATGAATCGCCAGAGATTCTAGCGCGGCGATGCATTCGCTGGGATCGTGCCCGGGCCGTTGTGGAAGAAAGATCTTTGCTGGAAGATCTGCAAGAATTCCGGATTGGGGCATACAGGTATTTAAATGCCAGACCACTTATTTACGGTATTGAATCTTTGGTGAAATACGGAACACCTCGCGAACTGGCAGTAATGATGGCACAAGGGGAACTGGACGCAGCCCTTTTAAGCATTGTGGATGTAATTAAGGCCGACAGATACGATGTCTTAGATGGTGTTGGGATAGCTTCCCTTGGCGAAGTGAAAAGCGTGGTGTTATTCCATAGCGAACCGATCGAGCAGGTAAAAGTCATTTACATTGATCCTGCTTCCTCAGGTAGTTTTTACTTGTTACGGGTGCTTTTGGAGGAATGGGGATTAACCCCGGAAATAAGAACCCTCTCTGAATGGCCCCCGAAACGCAAGCCTCAAAATCTTTTATTAATTGGGGATCGAGCGCTGGACATGCAATTCCAAGAACATGATTACCACATTTTAGATCTAGGGGCTGCGTGGTATGAAATGACTGGCTTACCATTTGTACACGCGGTCTGGGCGATTCGGCGCGACATTAATTCAGAGCGTCTGAGGCAAGGGCTCCGGAAAGCATGGAAGCTTGGCCTAGCCAATTTAGACCAGATAATCCGAGCAGAAAAGCGGTATACATACGAATTTAGACAAGATTACCTCGGTTGGCATCTTCACTTTCACCTTGGCTCGGAAGAAAAACGCGGCATTTCTACCTTTGCCAAACTTCTTGAAAGCCACAGGATGGGACCAGTATTTGACCCGAAATTTGTGTAGATCGGTATGCTCAAAAAGTGCAACTTTTCAGAGTCAGCGTTGTTTTAAAGATACGCAGTGATTAATTGCAATGATAGACGCTCGCTCATTACTAGCATTAGCAGTTGGCGTCAGTCCGGAGACTATCTCGGATTGGTATCGGGCGTGGCAGGCCGCTGTGGCCAACGGCTCCCAGGAGGGGATGATCCAGTTTTTTGCACGCGAAGCGATGCTTTCCGAAGAACAACTTTTGCAACGCCTCGCCAACCATATAGGCTGGAAATACATCGACCTTTCAAAAACCACAATTCCTACCGAAGTCCGATCAAAACTCCCTACAAAAATCGCTTTCCAATACACAGTCATACCCATCTCTTTAAATAAAGACGTGCTTGAGGTTGCCGTGGGGAATCCATTTGACACCGCAATGTCAAGCGCTGTCACTTTTGCCGCAGGATGTCCGGTGGAATTCTGTTTGGCCCCTCGTGACGAGATAGAAAAAGCTCTAAAACGATATTATGGGGTCGGTGCCGAAACTATTGAAGAACTCGAAAAAGAAGATGAACCCATTGAACTCACAGTCACAGAAGATAAAGAAATTACGGCGGGCGACCAGGAAGCCAGTGTGATCAAGTTCGTCAACCAGATTATCTGGGAAGCGTACAAAGACCGTGCAACTGACATCCACATCGAACCCATGGAAGACGAGCTTCGCATTCGGTACAGGATCGACGGTATCCTCCACCAAACCCCAGTGCCGCCACAACTCAAACGATTTCAATCGGCACTCATCTCAAGAATCAAGGTCATGAGTGGAATGAATATCGCCGAGAAACGCCTTCCCCAGGACGGACGCATAAACGTCCGCATCAAAGGAGAGGAACTTGACATCCGTGTCTCTACAGTGCCGACTGTCTATGGCGAGAGCGTATCACTCCGACTGCTTACACGTGGAAAAATCTTTTTGACCTTAGACAAGCTAGGATTCTCACCAGAGGATGAAGCAATCATCCGGGAACTAATTGTAAAACCACACGGCATAATACTCATCACAGGTCCTACGGGCTCTGGGAAATCCACCTCCCTATACGCAATGCTTGCCACCATCAATTCCGTCCACAAACGAATAATTACTGTTGAAGATCCAGTCGAATATGAGTTAAAAGGAATCAACCAAATTGCAGTCAAACCGGAAATTGGGCTGACCTTTGCCACTGCGCTACGTCACATCCTCCGACAAGATCCAAACGTAATCATGATAGGTGAAATCCGGGACCTAGAGACCGCCGAGATTGCTATTAGAGCAGCGCTCACGGGTCACCTCGTATTTTCAACCTTGCACACAAATGATGCACCTAGTGCCTTCACAAGGCTGATCGATATGGGTATAGAGCCGTTTTTGGTAGCCTCCTCAGTTGAAGCAGTAATCGCCCAACGATTAGTCCGCACAATATGCCCGAAATGCAAAACCCGACAGGAAGTCGACCCCGACTACCTACGTCGAATCGGTTTTCCAGAAGAGGATATCCTTACTACCACTTTCTATTATGGTGCAGGATGCGAAGACTGCCGGCAACTCGGTTATCAAGGCCGCATTGCCATTTATGAGTTGCTCGTGATGAAGGAACCGCTCAGGCCACTCATCCTAAACCGCGCACCAGCTACCACTATTGCAGCTAAAGCTATAGAACTTGGGATGCGCACACTACGTGACGATGGATGGAAAAAGGTCAAAGCAGGCATTACAACTATTGAAGAAGTCCTCCGCGTAACCCAAATAGAGGAACATCTAGATGCCGTTCTAGAACAGCACAAACGCGCCACCGGGGTTAAATGAGAGAGATTAAATCGCCATGAGCCGCTGGAAATCATGCAACATCCTCAACGCTACCCCCCCAGGTTACACCTTGTGGCATTTTGAAGTGACCCATGGAGAACCCAAGCTTGTCACTCACCTTCAAATCGAACAGCAAACCCCACTACCTACCTCTCTGGTTTCTAAAACCTGGCGTTCGCTACTCTCTCCCCGCCTCAACATCGCTTGGCTACCATCCGATTCGATTTACCTCCGCATATTACAGCTACCTCAAGTCTCAAACGAGGAATTACATTCCATGGTCGAACTGCAAATCGAAAAGCTTTCACCAATTCCGCCTTCGCAAGCTTTATGGACATTTTACCCCCTGAGTTCAAAGCCATCAGCTGACTCTGAAAAGATACAACCTGTAGTGGTGCTTATCGCAGAACGCGAAGCCATAGAGACCCAAATAATTACGCTTGAAGAAAAAGGCTATCTTGCTGATACACTCGAAGTACCTGTTATCGATCTAATCGAACTTGCGAAACCCGAAGGGAATGTAGTTTGCATATACCCAGAGGCAACTTTGTCCGCGGGAGCTGTCGTTTTGGCATGGTGGTCCGATAGCACACTCAAGCACATCAATACAATACAGTTACCGTCGACCGAAAATCGTGTTACTGTGTTCAAACACCTATTTCTACAAACGTTAATGGCAGGCACGTTGGAGGGGATATTCAAGAGACCGGAAAAAATAAAGCTTGTAGTTCCCAAAGAGCAGGCAGATCAATGGCTTGCTCTGATTAAAGAAGCTGCACCATTACCTATAGAAACAGTCGAAGCCCCGTCCTCTGAACAGCTTGCGCTTGCCACAGCCAAACGCGTAATCAGAACCAGCGCACCCTCCACTCTAATGCCAAAGGAATTCGCAATCCGATACCGACAACAGCTAATCGATTCCCTATGGATGCGCGGGTTGGGGGCACTAGTATGCGCATACGCTGTCTTTGTCCTAATCTACGGAGCGGCCCTTCAGGCCCTCCGATGGCAAACTGATAAAGTACAGTCAGAACTACGAGCCATTAACCAGGCTTACACAAATGCCCTTAGGCTAGAAGCTAGATTAAACGTGCTTCGTGAACGTGAACAACTAAAGTTCGCTGCATTAGATTGTTGGAAAACAATCGTCGAACTCCTACCTGAAGAAGCTACACTACAAGCTTTCGATTTCACCGAGGGACGTCGACTCCGAATCGATGGCACTATTCCAGCCGACCAAGTTAGCAAGGTATTAGACTTTAATGAAGCTATCAGAAAGGTAGAACGCGACGGAAAACCTATGTTCAAAAATTTCAGTGAATTCAACTCGCGAACGGACCCAAACAATGTCACTGCATCATGGAACTTTTCCTGTGAACTCAATTTAGTAGCTGAGTAATGGCCACACGATCAAAAATAACTCTAACGACAGGTGAGCGCCGGCTCCTAGTACTAGTGGGGCTTGTAGTGTTCATACTACTGAACATGTGGCTGGTGTGGCCCCACGCTGGCGACTGGAAGAAATTTAAGTTGGCACTTAAATCTGCCAAAAATGAGCTCGAACACAAACGGCAGGTAGTGGCTCGCCTCCCCGAACTCCAAACAAAGGTAAAAGAATACGAAAAGCTCAACCCGGGTTTAGAATCACATTCGCTTGAACTCCTCCGCACCATCCAAACGAAGGCCACCCTAGCCAAAATCAACATTACCTCCTATTCTCCTGCGCGAACCGTTACAAACGAATTCTTTGTAGAACAACTTCAAACGATCACCGTTCAAGGACGTGAACCGCAAATAATAGAGTTCTTATACCAACTTGGGCTTTCCGAGGCGTTGCTACGTGTTCGTGGCTTATCACTACGACCAGACGCAACCCGACAGTATCTTGTTGGCAACATAACGATAGCGGCGAGCTATCCACGACAATCTCCTGAAACTACAGTTCAACCACTGACTCAACGTGCCTTCCAAAAACCAAGTTCACCAACTCATATCTCAGCCACACAATCACTCAGTAGGGCGCCGATACATCTGGCCCAGTCAAATGCCCCTATTGCAGCTCCAAACCCACGATCTATAACGAATTCCACAATTATCACCAACCAGAATTTGCCTAAACCAAGATGAGCATGAAAAAAATCTACATAATTGCATTATTAGTTCACATGGGGTTAGCCAAGGCCATTAGCCAAACTCCAGAAGGCAATCCTCAACAAAATCCGCCTGAAACCGCACAATCGGCTCCTACGGCCCAACCACAAGTTCTAAACCAAAGCCAATCTACAAACCACCGGGTAATTACATTACCCGATTCACAATTTACAGACCCAGAAAGTCCACTTAACAGGCTATCTACTAGCCGACCGGCAGCTAACCCCCTCCTAGTAACCAGTGGCCCAACTGTTCTAAGGCTATCCCCTCCAGTCCAATCCCCTCCATCTACAGAACCTGCCACCAACACGTTTAACTTCCAAGGAGTTGACCTTAATACATTCCTAACTGTGTACGCGGGATTGGTTAACAGAACTATTTTGCGCCCTGCTACGCTCCCTCAACTCCAAATCACGTTCAAAACTCAAACCCCGCTTACTCGAACCGAAGCAGTGCAGGCGTTCGATACCGTGCTCGCGATGAATGGAATCGCAACCATCCCAGTAGGAGATAAATTCGTGAAAGTGGTCCCAGTAGCTCAAGTTAGCCAGGAAGCAGCTAGATTCAGTGACCTGCCACCCGAACAACTACCGGAGGCAGCTCAATACACAACCCACGTGGTGCAATTAACCTATGTCAAACCTTCTGAGCTCGTGGCGGTGCTTCAACCATTTGCCCGAATACCCAACGCAATCCTGCCCATCGACAGCGCTCAAGTACTCGTTATTAGGGATTACGCCGAAAACGTAAAACGCATGCTCGAACTCATAAAACAGATCGACGTAGCTGTCCCGTCCGAGTTCGTTTCTGAGGTAATTCCCATCAAATATGCCCTTGCAACAGAAATTGCTGCCGCACTAAGCAGCCTAAGCGCGGGTGGTGCCACCGCCACCGTTGGCAGCGGCGTAGGAACAACTGCTACCCGTGGTCTAGGAACACGAACGAGTCTGCCTAGGACAGGTATCGGAACTTTGCCAGGCACACAAATTGGTGTTCCCGGCGCTACCCAGTTCGGTACCACGCCAACCGCTCAGCCAACCACCCAACCAAGCTTTAGTGATCGGCTCCGGAATATCATCCAACGCGCCGCTGCTATGGGCGAAATCCAAATCATCGGTCCTAACAAGATTATAGCTGATGAACGGACTAATTCATTGCTTGTATTTGCTTCTCGCCAAGACATGGAAACCATAAAAGACATCATTGCAAAACTCGACGTGGTACTCCCGCAAGTGCTAATAGAGGCATTAATTCTAGAAGTCAGTGTAGGGGACCAATTAGACTTTGGTGTTAGTTGGTTAAAACGGCCTGAGACAACCGGCAAGTTCACTTATTCAGGAGTAGTGCAAAATAAACCAAGTTTCACTGATCCAAACTCTCTGGCAGGAAGCCTCGCAACTAATGTTTCGTTTGCTAGTGGGCTTAGCTGGTGGGGGCGGTATACGGGCGACTTCGATGTAGCCGCAAGCCTAGCTGCACAAGATAGTCGTGTTAGGGTGCTCTCGCGACCCTGCATCCAAACATCACATGCAGTCCAAGCCAACATTTCTATTGGTGTATCCCGACCAATCATCACTGGCACATACACATACTATGGAGGTCCCCAAACCCAGTACCAATACCAAAACTTTGGCATCAGCCTAAGCGTACTGCCGCTAATTAATCCCGACGGACTAGTGGTTATGGACATCGAACAACAAATCCAAGACGTTGGACGCGAAATTAAAGTCGACGCCAACTTCAGTATGCCAGAGGTTACTACCAGATCTGCCAACGCAAAGGTCGCCGTCCGAAACCGCGAAACTGTCATGCTCGGGGGCTTTATAAGTGACCAAGCCACCCGGACAAAATCAGGTATCCCCATACTCAAAGATATCCCGCTGCTTGGACTTGCATTCTCAGACTACTCCCGGAAAAACAACCGATCTGAACTCATTGTGCTCATTCGACCCACAGTGCTACCTACACCTGACATTGCAGCTGAAAACGCCACAAACATCCAACAATCCTTACCGCTCGTAGCCAGCTCCCAAAAAGAATTCGAAAAAGTCGAGGCAAAAAGCGGTAAAGCGGCCCGTAAGTACCAATTTCCCGACGTAGATTCTAGCCAAACGCGAACCAACAAAGGTACATCCACCATTCGATAGACTACCACTTCCAGCTAAAAGCTGAGTTCCCTAATGCCTTCCTCCAAGCACCACCCTGATTCCATGGTTAGGCAAAAGAAAAAATTCCTTGTATGTTCCTTGGCGGGGATAGGGGACACACTCATCGCCACACCATTGATCCATGAGCTACGGTTAAACTTCCCCGACTCACAAATAGACGTGTTAGTACTTTGGAACGGATCCCGCCAATTAATAGAAACCAACCCTCACCTCAACCGTGTACTCCAGCACAATTTCCTGGAAAGCGATCTCCTCACTACACTGAAATTTCTGCTCCGTTTGCGAAGGACTGGTTACGACGTCTCAATTAATACATTCCCGCAAAGTCGTGTGGAATACAGAATTATCAGCTGGATAATAAATGCTAAATTGCGGGTGTCACACCATTACGACCATTTCGGCTGGTTGACCCCCGTGCTGGTCCATAAAACCGTTCCTTATGACTATTCCAGACACTGTATCGAGCAAAATTTGGATTTGCTGAAGCTTGTACAGGCTGAACCAAAATTGCAATCACACCACTATGAAGTATACTTGACGCCGGATGAAATCAAATGGGCCCAAGAATATTTCGCCACAAATAAGCTCAATCTTGGTCACTGCCTGGCAATCCACCCGGGTTCCGGCCGAACAAAAAACCTAATGCTGAAACGATGGCCAATTCAGTACTACGCCATTCTCATCCAGCAGCTATCAAAACTGCGCCCTGACTTGAACGTCATTCTATTAGGTGGCCCGGATGAACAAGCCGAGATCCAATACTTAGCGAAATCTGCTAATTCTCCGAAAATCTTCTCCCCGCACACACCGACAGTGCGTCACCTGGCTGCCTTACTCAAACATTGCAGTTTATACCTTAGTGTGGACAACTTCGTCATGCATCTTGCAGCAGCTATGCACGTCCCGCATATCATCGTAATCGAATCCCCCACCTGGAATCCCACGATTGCCCCCTACAATGCTAATTACACCCTTGTGCAAAATCCTGCAGTGCACGGCAGGAATCTAGAATTTTATCGGTACGACGGACGGCCAATACAAGGATCATTTGAATTTCTCCGAAAATGTATGGAGGCGGTCTCGCCAGAGGCTGTCCTCAGGGTTATCACGGAAAAATTACCCAACAAACTCTAAAAACCTTCCATAAAACTGCAGGTAAACCATCCTCATGGACAAAACGCTATGAAGAAACATACCACCTTAAAACCGGATGTGTTGCCGGTCTGCAACCCAGTGGTCGATTCTCCTCTCTTGCGCGTCGCCATTTTGTTCTTTACGGTGTCGTTGTGGGTATCTCCGGGATTTGACATGGTAGCCGAGGCCGCCCCGCAAGTAACAAGACAACCGCGCGTCTACAAGATGCATATTACCCCTCACTGGATAGACGACGGAACGCGGTTTTGGTACAGAAATGACCTCCCCAACAATGAAAGGGAGTTCGTTTTGGTGGATGTTGTCCAGGGGACACGCAGACTTGCATTTGATCACGCTGCAGTTGCTCGGCAACTCGGATCAAATGTAAACCCTAAACGCCTGCCCATCGAATCTCTCAACTTCGATATGCCCAACAACCGTATCTGGCTTATTGGGATAACAAATCAGTGGATCCTTGACATTTCTACAGGCAAAGTCACCCCTGCAACTAATTCACAAAACAGATCTTTCCCCAACCAACTCCCAAGAACATTTGTTCCCCGCCCTACTTCCCGAACCGGTGCCGAATCCCACGTAGTATTCATAAACCAAACCACCACCGAAGTTAAGTTATTCTGGATCGATTTCGACGGGATAAAACATCTCTACGCCATAATTAAACCTGGGGATACACACTTACAACATACATTTGGCGGCCATATGTGGCTGGTGACAAGTAAAACGGGCGAGCTACTGGGTGTATTCGAAGCCTCGGATCTTCCGAGCGTTGCAATCATTTCTACAGATCAATCCATCTCCACAAATCAATTCAGAGACCGCAAAATTTCCACACCGCCAGATTACACTAATTCCTCCGGCCATCAATTGAACGTAAAAATCAAGGACCATAATCTTTGGCTCAAAGACCAAGAAGGCAATGAATATCCCTTAACCTGTGACGGTTGCCCAACAAACTATTATTCCCATTTCGTATGGGCGCCTGGGTTTACACATATTGTAGCATGGCGGTTAGAACCCGGGGACACAAACGAGGTATATCTGATACAATCTTCACCACCTGGCGGCGGCCGGGCAAAACTTGAACGACGCCCTTATCCTACCCCTGGGGATAAATTCCCGCGTTACGAACTCACAATTGTGTGCGTGACTAATAAGTCCATCCTCAAACCTGCGGTTGAACGATTCGAACACGTGTGGGAACGTCCAAAAATCCACTGGGAAAAAGACGGCCTCCACTTCACTTGGTGGCAAGTGGATCGGGGACATCAGCGTGCCAGGATTCTTGAAGCCAATGTGCTAACCGGCAATGTACGAACGATATTCGAAGAACGAAGTCCAACTTTTATCTGGACAGCGCACACTGAGTCGATGCGCCTACAATTGGTCAATTGGCTTACAAATACCGATGAAATTATATATGTGTCTGAATTGAGCGGCTGGCGTCATCTTTACCTTATCGATATCAAAAGTGGATCCGTGTCGCCTATTACTCAAGGAGAATGGGTCGTACGCGGAATCGATTTCATTGATGAAACAAACCGGCTTATTTGGTTTAGCGCTAGTGGACGCGAACCTAACCAAGATCCATACTTCCTCCATCATTACAAAGTAAACTTTGATGGTTCCAACCTGGTACGCCTTACGGAAGGCATTGGAACCCATACAATACAATTCTCACCTGATAGATGCTTTATTATCGACACCTGCTCGCGGGTTGACTTACCACCCATCCATCAATTGCGCCGAACCTCCGACGGTACGCTAGTTTGCGAATTGGATCGTGCAGATGCCTCTGAATTACTTGCAAACGGCTGGACCCCACCACTTGTCTTCACCGCAAAGGGGCGCGACAACAAAACAGATATCTGGGGCATTATCTACAAGCCTAAAAATTTTACCCCGACAAAAAAATACACCGTCATCGAGCAAATCTACGCTGGTCCACAAGGCTATGCTACGCCTAAATCCTTTTCCGAGGTAATTAATCCTCCCCCCTTGACGGAACTAGGTTACGTAGTTGTGCAAATCGACGGCATGGGAACAGCCCACAGATCCAAGCGATTCCACGAGGTGTGTTGGCGTAACTTGCGGGACGCTGGATTTCCCGATCGCGTCTTATGGCACAAAGCAGCCGCAGCTACTTTCCCCTGGTACGACATGAGTCGCGGTGTTGGAATCTACGGCGTGTCGGCCGGCGGCCAAAATGCCGTGGCGGCACTCCTTTGGCACAATGACCTTTACAAAGTAGCTGTGGCTGCTTGTGGTTGCCACGACAATCGCTTGGACAAAGCGTCATGGAACGAACAGTGGATGGGTTATATGCCCCCAGATCAAATTTGGGTTAATAGCCCAACCAACTGGTACGCTCAAAATTCCAACATCGAAAACGCCTCCCTACTCCAAGGCCACCTCTTGCTCATCGTCGGAGAACTCGATCGCAATGTCCCACCCGAATCCACTCTTCGCCTCGCAAACGCCTTAATTCAAGCTGGCAAAGACTTCGACCTAATCGTTATCCCAAATGCAGGTCACGGGCTTGGCGGGTCTTTCGGAGAACGAAAAATGAAAGAGTTCTTTCTACGGCACCTACCACCTAATAAGTGAACGCCGCCTGCCATCCCCAACCTTATAAACCAATATAAGCCCAAAAATTAAACCATATAAGGTAATTCCACCCCATAGCATAGTGGTTCATTTTATTGCGCAAGCCGTGCAATTTTTGGAAACAAAAAGGTATTGACCAGCCGGACTATGTTGCACAATGGTAATCTCAAATGAAACACTCAAACATCCAACGTCATAACAAACCCTTACCAACTCTGGCGGTTATATTAGTCCTATTTCTGCTCTGCAAAGCAGTCGTTTTTTCTGCCGAGCCTACAGTATTAGAGCTCAACATTAGAGACCTTGGTGCACGAGGGGACGGCACTAATTACGATACAAAACCAATACAACAAGCTATCAACATGTGCGCCACCAACGGAGGTGGAACCGTGCGATTTCCACCGGGCGTCTACCTCTGCCAACCTATCAAGTTGTGTAACAACCTTAAATTAATTCTTGAAGAAGGCGCCACTTTACTGGCCTCACGTAATCATCAACATTTCATGAAACAACCTGGTAACTGGCTTGTAGCCAAGAATAACAACGATTTCATCCCCCTAATCTCCGCTGAAAACGCTGAAAATATCCATATATCAGGAAGCGGTACAATTGACGGCAGCGGTGAGGTGTGGTGGGATGCCGCTGAAGAAGCTCGCCGCAAAACCCCGGGACATACCCTACCCCGGCCAAACCTCATCTCCTTCGTCAAATGCCGAAACATCTCAATTAAAGGAATAACCATCCAAAACTCGCCCAAATTCCACATTGTACCCCTCGAATGTGAAAATGTGTTAATTGAGGGCGTGAAAATTTTGGCGCCCCACCATACACCGAACACCGACGGCATTGACCCTAGCCTTTCCGTAAACGTAATTATTAGGAATTGTCTTATTGACGTAGGCGACGACAACATTGCCATAAAGTCTGGGAGAAAGCTTTCCACTCGAGAATGGGGATGTGAAAATATCCTAGTTGAAAACTGCCACTTTAAGTACGGCCACGGAATGTCCATCGGAAGCGAAACCGTTGGTGGCGTAAGAAACGTAATCGTAAGAAACTGTACTTTCGAAAATACAGAAAACGGAATCCGAATAAAATCTGCCCGAGGCCGAGGCGGAGTTGTCAATGGCTTGTACTGCGAAAACATTTACATGACCAATGTGGAACGTGCCATCACCCTTACCTGCTATTACCCCCGAATCCCAACCAATGATTTACCTCAGCCTTTCACTAATACCACCCCCGCCTACACCGACATCGTCATCAAAAACCTCACAGCAACCTGTTACGAAAATGCGGGTTTAATTGTAGGACTCCCGGAAAGCCCAATTAAAAATGTGACCCTAGAAAACATCACAATCAGGTCGCGTACCACAGGTCTGGAAATAAGAAACGCTGACGGAATTATCCTCCATAACGTAACGATTCAACCGGGACGCGGTTTGCCAATTATTACTAATAACGCAGCTGTCAGCCTCAAATAATTACTTTCCAGGAAGTCTCTCAATTGCACCGCGTAACCTGGAAAAATCCGCCTACACACTTGGTGGCAAAAACAATGCGGATTGCTGAACTGATTTCCAATTAAGGACGGAATAGTCAACAACTAATCCCTTCGCAAAGGCCCACTCCAAGGAGTTCGATTACTAATACACTTCTCCGCCACGGTATTAAACTAACCAACTGCTCCGCCTAGTGTGTACAAAGGAACTTCCTCGATTCGCGAAATTGCAAGGATAAAGTTTGCTGCCCACCTATTAGAAGCAGGCTCAACAGAATTGATATACCTACAACTATGACTTGCCCTTTGCCCAGATATCTGGATCGCTGCTTCAGAGTGATGAACCGTTGCTTAGTGAGTATTTAAATCCACCTTTGTTCATAAAAAACGCCCTCCCCCCGTTTTCCGGGGGGAGGGCTCGAACTAACAGTTAACTAAACCTTAGAACTTATAAACGAGGTTGGCTGCCAGCAAGACATTATTCTGACGAGCACCTGTGGCTGAGGTGAAGTATTTGCCCTCATCACAGTGATCCCATCGGACTTCTAACCTGCTTAGCACATTATCCCACAGGTCGTATTGAACCGTACCTGTGAGAGCCCAGATCTGGAAGTTATCAGCAGTTGGAATAATTTGGTTGCTGTTTTCCGTATATAATTCCCCACGACCGTGCAGGCTTAGTTTCTCAGTAGCCTGGTAAGAGGCATACATCGCTAGCGCCCAAGCGTCACCAACTCCATTGTGTTGATCGAGCACATCCCATGCCACACCGAGCTTCAAACCGGTAACTGGAGTGTTGAGCGTAGCCCCGACATACCAAGATGTAGCGGTATCATTGAGCCCGGAGCTAAAACCATTTACAACGCCACCGTACAACACTGAACCAGCCAGGAAGCCCAACGTGTCTGGTGCAGTCAGAGCCAGCGACCCCATGTAAGCCTTGTACGATTCAGCCTTCCCATACCAATGAGCACGGTCGTTAATCTCTGGTCCAATGGTGTTCGCCACACCAGCTGACACTGCTACGCAGTCACTCACCCGATAACTGCCAAGCACTCCAGTGTGTGTTTGAGGCTCGATTGTCCTCCCATATGAGCGGGTGTAGTTAGGATTTTTCCATGACTCATCCGATTCATACCCAATAACGGAATCAAACACACCCATCTTAACATCCAAACCATTCTCCACTGGCAACCGGGTCATAACATAGGCCTGCTTGATTGCCACCTCGTCATTGCCTTGCCAAGTCCCGAGGACTGATGCATCAGGACCTAACCATAAGTCGACATTGTACCCCGCGGCCCAATCAGTCTCGTCAACAGGCTTGCTTAAACTGACCTGGACGACGTTGAGGTTGAACCCGTCATCCTTATTGGCACCGAATTTATAAGATGCGTTGTTGCCTGTACCTGTGCCCAAATTCCAATGGGCGGATACGTCGACGTACCCACTTAAAGTAGTGGACGACAGCGCAGTTTGTACTGCACTCATTTGCTTCTCCTGCGCCTGAACTACGGCTGCAAGACTTACTACGCCAACCGCAGTCAGTGCCAGTGTCCATTTTTCAAGTTTCATATTCTTACCCTCCTTTAGTTGTTCAATTTTTAACAAAACTGAGTAAAACCCTGCTTTTACTCAGCGCGCTATAAAAGCGCTTCATTTGCTCAATTAATATGCAAGAACGCTGCTTTTTGCAATACTTTTTATTTGCTCAACCCCATGCCATTGAGCTCGGGATAGCAACCTAAATCCAGGAAATTTTTGTCTCTTCACACTCCATGGCTCCGCCTTTAGACATGCTTTACCTGTGCTAGTCCTTTACCAAATACACCCGAAACTGCTACGTAAATTTGGCACGTGTAATGCCGATATCTGATTGTGGAATTGCAAGCGTAGTTTCAATAGGGTATATCGTAACTAAAGTTTTGGAGTGGTATGCCGACCTACGTATACGTTGCCAGAGACGCAATAACGGGCCGCGAGTTTCGGAGCACCATCTCGGCTCCGAATGAACAAATGGCTATAGCCACACTGTTAAACCGAAACCTTTTGGTTGTCTCCATCCAGGAAAAAGCTTCCCGCCGCACTAAAATCGGTGGCGGTAAAGTTCCACTCCAGGACTTGGTAATATTTACCAGACAGCTGGCTACAATGGTAGATGCGGGCTTACCGTTGGTCCAGGCTCTTCAAGCGCTCACCGAACAGACAACCCACAAAGTTTTAAAAGAGGTGATTCGGGATGTTTGTACAAAGGTAGAAGGTGGCGACACCTTGGCACAAGCCCTCCAAAAACATCCAAAGGTTTTCAATCGGTTATACGTGTGCATGGTGGCTGCGGGTGAACGGGGCGGCCTTTTGGCAGAGATACTCGGCCGTATAGCTACCTATTTGGAAGACACCGCCAAATTACGAAGAAAAGTCAAATCCGCAATGATGTATCCAGCTATCGTAAGCGTTGTCGCCGTGCTAATTTCAATTTTCCTATTGGTTAAAGTGGTTCCCGTGTTTCGAGAAATTTACGCCGGCTTCGGTGCTAAGCTTCCTGGACCAACCTTATTCATCATCAACTTAAGCGCCTTCGTGCAAAAATACATCCTGGTAATTATCCCAATCGCAGCGGTCATTATATGGGGCATCAAGTTCTTCCTTACCAAAACACCTGTCGGACGCAATATCTGGGACTATTACCGGATCCGAATGCCCGTTTTCGGACCAATTGCACATAAAATCTGTTTGTCTCGATTCGCCCGCACAATGTCCTCATTAATCCGCGCTGGCGTACCGATACTGGAAGTGCTTCAAATCGTCTCTCAAACAGTAGGCAATGTGATAATGGAAAAGGCCATAAAGACAGCAGCCACTGACATTGAAAAAGGTGAAACAATTGCAAGCTCACTCGGCAAACACCCCATATTCCCTACCATGATTATCCGGATGATCTCAGCAGGCGAACAAACAGGAAAAGTGGATGCGATGCTTGAGCGCGTAGCTAATTTCTTGGACGAGGAAATTGAAACCACTCTATCTGGTCTTACTTCGCTGATCGAGCCACTGCTGATCGTATTTCTCGGTATTGTAGTCGGGGGAATGGTAATCTGTATGTTCCTGCCTATCTTCAAGATGAGTGAAATCATAAACGTGCAAAGGTAACCACAACAACCTTTGCTTGATCGCACGACGCTCGGTTTTCTCACTCCCCTGGTGCAAGTTATTTTGAGCCACCATCTCCTCGCCGGAGGCGTAGGAAGCATTATTCATTCCCATTTGTCCTACGACCTAGAGGGTTCGCTAATAAAAGCAACCAGCTCCTTGTCCATTGCTTGTGGAAAGCTGAGATTTGGCACTACCGATCCAATCACCAAAAACTCCCAAACGCAATTGTGTTTAAAATCGTTGTGTGATCCCTAAGTAGAAATCTATTACCACACGGAAGGCCCCAAACAACCGCACATGCCCGCCCTATGGGGTTTGAGGGTTTACCCAGCGTACCCGCCGCCCTTGGATCACAACCTGCCCCGTTGCGATCGCAGCAATACACCTTGGATAAAGCCGGTGTTCTGCTTCTTGAATCCGCCTGTGAAGGGTTTCCGGGGTATCATTCTCATACACGCGGACCGCTTCTTGATCGATGATAGGCCCAGAATCTACACCAGCATCTACAAAATGGACTGTGCACCCAGTTATTTTTACGCCGTACTCAAGCGCTTGTTTCCAAGCTTCTAAGCCTGGAAATGCAGGCAATAAAGAGGGATGAATGTTTACAATTCTATTCGGGAAAGCATCCAAAAACCGTTGTTTTAAAATCCGCATAAACCCAGCCAATACCACAAGATCTACCCTGGCTTCTTTAAGAGCAGCGATGTATCGTTGTTCGGCCTCATCATCAAGCTTAGTCCTAAACCTTCCAGGTGGGATGTACAGAGCAGGAATATTCCGATTGCGCGCATGGGCTAAAATCCCAGCATCTGGCACGTCGCTTATCACTAGCGCTATTTGGGCCGGTACCTGACCAGCAGCAATGGCGTCCGCGATAGCCACAAAGTTTGATCCCTTACCAGAGCCAAGTACACCTAGCCTAAAAGTCTGATTCATAACTTTTAAGTTACGACTGGTATCGGCATGTCCAAGGCTAAAAAAACAGAAGCGCTTCCCTTCACCGATCTCAATTAAGCCGCAACGCGGGAAGTATTCTCCACCTTAACCTTCTCTGGGAGGTTCCGCCTCAAGCTTAACCGGCTCGTACTTTGGCGCAAGTAGGTGATTTAAAAGGAAGGCCACTAAGTAAGCTGACGCACAGTAACCGAATAGTATCGCATACGCCAATGTGGGATTTCCTTGACCCTCATAATAGTCCACTAGACGTCCCGTGACAATGGGGAATATGAAACCACCTGCTGCACCTGCAAACCCACCCAGACCAACTACACTAGCAACCGCTTTTTTGGGGAACATATCAGACACGGTAGTGAAAAGGTTTGCTGACCACGCTTGATGTGCCGCCCCAGCAATACCGATAATCACCACGGCTGCCCAGTCGCTCACCCACTGCTTTGTAACAACCAACACTGGTAGCACACACAAGGCAAATATAAACATCCCCGTCTTCCGCGCTCGGGTGATGGACCAACCCTTCTTTGCCAGGTGACCAGTTATCCAACCTCCAAATATGCTCAAAACTGTGACAATTAGGTAAATCGTGAAAATGTGGATCCAACTCTTCTTAATTTCCAGACCCCGCGTTTTCTTGAAATAATCAGGCAACCAGATCAAGAAGAACCACCAAACTGGATCGGTCAAAAACTTAGCCACCACAAACGACCAAGTCTGCGGGTAGCTCAGCAAACTAAGCCAAGGGACTTTCTCGCTCGTTTGCTGGCTCTCGGCTTTATCGGATAAAATGTGGTCTAACTCCTCCTTCTTAACAAACCGGGATTTCTCAGGAGAAGTGTAGAACGGCAACCATAGAGCCAGCCACATAAACCCAGCTATCCCGGCAATCAAAAAAGCGGATTGCCACCCCAAATTTATCGCCAACCATGGGACCACCAAAGGTGCGACCAATGCTCCAACATTAGTGCCCGCATTGAAAATACTGGTTGCAAAAGCCCGCTCCCTTTTGGGGAACCACATTGCCACTGCCTTAATTGCGGCTGGAAAGTTACCTGCTTCCGCTGCACCAAGAAACGCTCGGGCAAGATAAAAATGGAGGGGAATCTTACAAAATGCGTGAGCTATCGCCACCACACTCCAAGACACAATCGATACCGTGTAGCCAATTTTGACCCCACACTTATCAATGAACCATCCAAACCAAAGAAACGACAATCCATACGCTAATTGAAAGCATGCGTTTGCAATGCCGAACTGCGTATTTGTCCATCCGATCTCTTTATCGAGGAATTCCTTTAACAAAGAGAGAATTTGGCGATCGATGTAGTTAATCGTTGTCGCGATAAAAATGATTCCACAAATCACCCAACGGAATCCCCAAACTACTTCCGTGGCGATTTGTGGCGTACCAGTTGCGTCAAATTTAGGCTCTGCCTTCATAGCAATAGCTCAAGTTATCTTACGTGATTGGTTCGTTTTGCTGACTTCTTACCAGCACCCTTCCGGGTGTAGTCCAACCCTGGGAGATTCAAATAGTGATAAGCGTTCAAAAAACAAATGTTTTTAACCATAGACCCAACCAGGTCCCAATCCCGTGGCAATAATCCAGCTTCAATATCTTGCCCAACCAAGTTGCAGAGCACCCGGCGGAAATATTCATGACGACAATAGGACATAAACGACCTCGAATCAGTTACCATTCCCACAAATCTTGATAGTAGGCCGAGGTTTGACAGCGCATTCATTTGCCATTCCATCCCTTCCTTTTGGTCCAAAAACCACCATCCCGAACCATACTGAATCTTACCCGGCAATGAACCATCCTGGAAATTTCCTAACATTGTAGCGAAAACATAATTATCAGCCGGGTTCAGGTTAAATAAGATTGTTTTAGGCAATGAATTTTCGGAGTCTAAGGCATCTAAATACTTCGCCAGTGCCTCAGCTTGCGGCCAGTCACCTATCGAATCAAACCCAGTATCAGACCCAAGTATTTTAAACATTTTCGAATTGTTATTCCGCAGTGCCCCAAGATGCAATTGCATTACCCAACCCTTCTCTGCGTTCAGCCTTCCAAAGAACACCATAAGATACGTAGCAAATTTACGATGCTCCTCAGGCGAAGCTGGCCTACCAGCCCTGGCCTTCTGAAATATACTTTCTGCCTCGCCATGGGTGCAAAAATCCGCATACGCATGATTCAACCCATGATCTGATAAACGGCACCCATGCTCATGGAAATAATCATGCCGTTTTCGCAATGCATCCAATAATGCATTCAACGAATTAATCTCTATGTCCGCAGCAGCTGCAAGCTTGTCCAACCACTGATTGAAAAATTCTGGCTTATCAACACTCAATGCCTTGTCAGGCCGGAAGGTGGGATACATTTTTGTCGGATGCCCAGAGTTGGCAAAGGCAATGTGATACCGGAGGTCCTCTACAGGATCATCAGTGGTACAAATCGCGCGGACATTAAACTTTTTGAGGATTCCTTGGGTGGTTAATTCATCTGTGGCCAAAAGTTTGTTGGCCTTTTGCCAAATCTTTTTGGCAGTTTGCTCATTTAGGAGCTCGCCGATACCAAAATATCTTTTTAATTCCAGGTGGGTCCAATGATACAATGGATTGCGCAGGGTATAAGGGACCGTCTTAGCCCAAGCCAGGAACTTCTCATATGGTGATGCATCTCCAGTGCAATACCGTTCAGGGACGCCATTTGACCGCATTGCGCGCCACTTGTAATGATCCCCCTCAAGCCAGATTTCAAAAAGATTTTTAAATCGCCGGTTTTCAGCCACATCCTTTGGGGGTAAATGACAATGGAAATCTAATATAGGTTCGTGTTCTGCGTACTCATGATACAACCGGCGCGCTGCTGGGGTAGTTAACAAAAAATTTTCGGATATAAATTTCATGGTGCGTAAATTTAGTCACATTTTATAACACCGTAACCGCACCCTTGACAAGCCCAACCAGCTATAACAGCTTCCAATCCCACATACCACCAATTCCTTCGCCTCCAAATTTATACCCGTACAAAAGTCCTGGTTTATCCTTGAGTATATCCTCCCCAACAGAAATACTAAGCGCGTGACTATAAAGGACGCAAACATTTACCTGAGTGTTTTCGTTTGCGGAATCGTATTACCTGGTTCGGCCTCCTTAGGCCAAATTTCAAACCCAGCCCCAGCACAAATTGTATGGGGTGTCAAACTTGGAACTGCCTACGTTGATACATCACCCGCAATATCCCATCAAGACGGCACGATCTTTGTTGGAGGGTGGAATGGCAAACTTTATGCCATTACTCCTGAAGGAAAAATCAAATGGGCCTTCCCTACCAAAGGTGACATCAAGTCAACCCCTGCTATTGACACTGCCGGCAGAATTTATTTCGGCAGTAGGGACAAACACCTCTACTGTATTTCTTCTAAAGGCCGGCTGGTTTGGAAGTTTCGCACTGGTGGATGGGTTGACTCCTCACCAGCCCTTTCAACAAGCGGAGAAGTCTTGTTCGGATCATGGGATAAAAAATTCTATTGCCTGTCTACTAATGGGACTAAACAGTGGGAATTCATGACCGCGGGTCCTATAGTCTCGTCCCCCGCAATTGATAAGCAAGGCACCGTTTACTTTGGTTCACACGATTCCAATTTCTACGCCTTGACTCTAAACGGTAAACTAAAATGGCTAGTCCCGACCGGCGGCCCAATCATTTCCTCCCCCGCAATCGCTGGTGATGACACAATCTATTTCACCTCAGTGGACGGGAATTTGTATGCATTGAACCCAGATGGATCATTGAAATGGAAACTTTGGACCGGCGGGTTCACTGAATCATCTCCCGTAATCGACCGCGTGGGCGATTTATACATTTGCATCACAAACGCCTTAGCAAAAATATCATCCGAGGGCACTATTGTATGGGTACGTCGCCTAGGTACGTTACTGGCTGACACCACGCCAGCAGTATTGGCAAACGATGCCGTTTGTGTATACGGGCCCGAAGGTACCTTTTCTTGTCATTCATCCTTAGACGGTAACTCGATATGGCGGATTTGGATGTACGGCCCGGGTACGGCCTCCTCACCCGCTGTTACCCCCGATGGCCGAATCTACGTCGGCAATATACACACAAACTTCCTTGCCCTCGCCACAACAAACCGACCGGGAAATTCCGCTTGGCCGCTCTTTAAACGAAATCTTCGGCGTACAGGCAATGCCGTCGACCTAGAATAGACCCGATCATTCCACGAAAAAACGAACGGCCTTTTGACTCAAAGGCCATTTCAAAATCCCACGGTACGCGGCATCGGTTGCAGTGCCATTTCAAAACAACTCCACCCGCTACTAAATGGAAAGGGTCAAATGCCAATCAACTTCACTACCACAAAAAAACATCGGTTTACACGTCTTCTTTGAGCGTGATCAGTGCAGGATACTACCCACGAAAGCCACACAACCTTCCGCCTCAACTACTAACGCTACTTACTAGGCCTAACGCTTGACGTGTACTACAAGACATGCAAAAGTGAAATGGATATCGAAGATCTTTTCAAAATTATTTGGGGGCGAATTGGATTCGACCTGTTAGGTAGGTCCCAGGTGGCATGCCGAGGGTGATGCGCTGGCCTCGTAAAAAAGCGCATCAAAAAAGAAGTGCCAACGCTGAATTGGCCCTCGCGGCTTAACGTGACCGCGACGCTCACCAGGTGACGCCTGCTAGGCTGGCTGGGCGACGGCAGCAGGCTGGGGCTGCGACGCTGCTCGCACGTCAAGGCCCGAGATACCACTGCGAGCTGGGTCAGTGGATTCGCCGCCGGAGCGTTATCCAGCTGGCCGACAAAAATCTACTCCGGCTAAGCATGTAGGCACCTGTGGCTGATCTAGCAGGGACGTGGGTTCGATTCCCACCGCCTCCACCAATTTTTATTACCTCTGGCACCGTCTCCCTCCAAGAATTGTTATACGACCAGTTACAACTCTTTGAGCCCATGGCCTAATTCCGATAAATCTACGCAAGTGTAATGCTATCGCACCCACTTTATCCGTCACCCCCACAGACTCTTCTCCAACCCTACACCCACTCTGGCTTAAAACCGCGATTTAAAGCAGAGCTCCAAAACACACACTTCCACCTCTCCTTTCACATGTCGAAGGAAAGAAACCTAATCAACCGTTAAGTAAACCTACACTCCCAAATATACGCGATTTTCGAACCGCGTTCACCCTCCCAGTCCTTCCCATCCTCTCTTTGACTGAAAAGCAAAGGGATAAGTTAAGGAACTTTGCGGGCCACGAGTAAGCCATTGAATTCAAAAAAATTTAGTACACTTACCGCCTTCGTGGCCAATTAGACATCATTACAAAATTGCACCTTACCGAGAAAAGTGGATCGACCGCACTTACTTCACAGGTGACTGACCCGTTAAAACATTAACTTTACATGGTAGAGACATGAATACCCTCGTGCACAATTTTCCTCTGAGGCGGCACTCCCATCGTGCGAACAAAATATGGCACGTTGCACTATAATATGATAGAAAAAAGAACATGCTTTACAAATTCAGTAGCGCAAACTCCCCAGATTATTCACACCCTCTGTATAAAACCCCATATAACTCAAGGCTAATATTTCTGACCGGTTTATTGATCTGTAGCTGGGCTGCTTTTCCACAACAGCTAAGCAACCCAGTACCACAAGTGCCAACTAACGCAGTTATTCCTACAAACTTTTCCCAGATGCGTCCGCCGGAAGGCACACGTATCTTTCGCGATATCCCTTATGTAACAAATGGGCATCCACGCCAAAAGCTTGATCTATACTTACCTCCCAATGGAACTAACCTGCCCTTAGTAGTATGGATCCACGGTGGTGCCTGGCTCGCCGGCAGCAAAGAAATGTGTCGCGCTTTACCTTTGCTCAATGGCGGATTTGCCATTGCAAGCATAAACTATCGACTTAGCCAACATGCCATTTTCCCAGCACAACTCCAAGACTGCAAAGCAGCTATACGTTGGCTCCGGGCACATGCCCACGAATACGGAATCGACCCGGACCGGATTGGGGTTTGGGGTGAGTCAGCAGGCGGTCATCTGGCCGCCTTAGTGGGGACTACTGGTGACATTACCGAGTTCGACGTTGGGGAAAATCTCCATGTTTCCAGTGCGGTCCAAGCAGTATGCGATTGGTTTGGGCCAACTGACTTCACTACAATGAATAACTCCCCCGAATTATTAAGCCGCAACCCGGAAAATCTTCCTGAAGCACGTTTGATCGGTGGCCCTGTCCACGAAAACAAGGATCGTGCCCGTCGCGCCAATCCAATTACTTACGTGACCAAAGACGATCCACCATTCCTCATCATGCACGGTGACAATGACAACGTGGTACCAATTAACCAGAGCGAACTTTTGGTGGAGGCACTCAAACAAACAGGTGTAAAAGTCAAATACCATGTTGTCAAAGGCGGGGGTCACGGCTTCGGTGCACCGCAACAACTTAACATGGTCCGCCAGTTCTTTATTGAACATTTACGTCCGTCCGATAGACCAATAGATGGTACCCAATCTAAAACTCCTTAGCTCTTTGCCCCTAAACATCACTGATGAAACACTCCCCTCCGTTTGGTCACCTAAAAATTTGGCTCCCAAAATCAGTCAAACTACCACCAGCCAACGTTATTTGCCTGGCTATAAAAGCCGCTGATATCACTCTTCTAAAAGGGCCCGGTAAAACCGTCTGGAGTAACTTGGTGCCTGCGTATCTAAGATTCGCACCCGACCAACGAGGTTTGTAAGGGTGATTAATCGTTGCCAGCTCAATAAGTCATTGGATACCTCGATCGTGTAATCTCCTGGTAAAGGTGCGCGTAGCCACGCCTCGAACCCCTCAGGAGTGAGGTACACTGGACGTTCGAAGTAAGGCCGAGCATGAACTCGGATAATCTGCATACCGTATTCACCGCTGGCAACAAACATACAATTTCCAGCCACAGTGATATTTAATGGCGCGCCGCGTATAATACTCCGCCCAACAAACTGAGGAATAGTGGGATCACTTACATCCAACACAAGAACCGACCCCATATAATTAGACCCCGTCCAAGTGTCGAGATCTCCCACAAAAGCGTAACCCCCAGTCACCGCAACGCATTGTGCACATCCCACCTCCTCATAAGATCCTACTAACCGGGGGTTTGCAGGATCTTTCACTTCAATTATATCCAAGGCAGCGTATCCCGATGGCAAATACACGTACTCACCTACTAGGTCCAACTTCGTGGTAGCATCAGGACAACTATATCCACCTACTTTCACAGGATTAGCTGGATTACTTACATCGATCACATGAAGGTTGTGAACATCCACAAGGTAGACAAACTGGTCCTTTGCCCGGACGTCCCATGCGGAAAAATCTGAAGTTTTTAATCCTCCTATTGCTACAGGATTTGGTCTTTGATCAATATCAAGAACGGATAATCCCATCCAATCATCCGCAACATAAGCATAGTTGCCTAGCACCGTTATACCTCGCGCGTTACCCGGGGTGTCACATCCACCTACCCTGCGGGGGTTGGCAGGGTCTTCAATGTCAAAAACTTCGATTCCTGCCTCTGCTACTGCCACGTAAACATAATGGTCAACAAACCTCAAGTCGTGTGCTGCACCAGTTGTAGCACAACTATGCACAAGGATTGGGTTTCTCGGGTCACGAATATCAATTATTTTCAACCCTGCCTCTCCATCCGCCAAGAAAGCATAACCATTTGTGGCAACTACCTTAAGTGTTCGGCCATAGGTCTCACAACTGCCCACCACCTTCGGAGGTTTATAGGGATTTGCGATGTAAATAATTTGTAAACCTCCCAAATAATCTGCAACGAATGCATAACTTCCGGACACAGTTAAATCACGGGCAGTACCAGGCGTGTCGCAGGTACTAATTATTGATCCCAATACAGTATCAATCACTTGTAGTCCCTCATTCTCATCTGCCACATATACATACCGCCCGACTACGGCACAATCACTAGCAAATCCTGGTGTGTAAAAGTAATTGACTACCCAAGGCTGCCTCGGATCAGAAACGTTGATCATTTCAACCCCAGTTGGACCCTCCGCTACAAAAGCATAGTTTCCGGATACCGTCACATTGTATGCATATCCAGCTAAATAACACCGGCCTACAAGGGTAGCTGCCGAAGGATTGGAGACATTCACTATTTGTAAGCCTTCCTCCCCCGCCGCAATAAATGCATAATCGCCTGCCAACGAAATTCTTGAAGCATATCCCCCAACTACACAACCTCCCACCACACGGGGGCGATAAGGATCACTTACATCAACCACTTTCATTCCACCTCCTTCTCCAACGGCTACGTATGCGTAGTGCCCCCCCACCGTCACATCAAGTACACGCGGCTCTATATAATGAACCGCAATTACAACTGGATTTGTTGGAACTCTCACATCGATCACTTCCAACCCCGCTGCGTTTGCCGCTACAAATGCGTATCCTTGAGATACTGCCACTCGCGAAGCGGTACCGCCCGTCTCGCACTTCCCTACAATCTTGGGTTGAGTTGGATCCCCTACGTCAATCAGAAGGAAGCTGTCCTCGGCAGCCACATATGCAATGTTGCTCACCACCTGAACACCCCGTGCCGGTCCGCGCATGTACCCGGGCCATTTACCCACGGTTTCAAAGGTTATTCCGTTACCCCACAAGTGGCTGGTACAAACCCACGATATTAACTCAGCCACCAAAAATCCAATAGCCCATCTGGTGCAAAGGGAAAGCACCAATCCCGGTTTTTGTATAGAATCGATACGCCAATAAATGCCGCTCATTTTTCTATAACTTCCCAAACGCATTCCAGTATCTCTTCTACATGCCGCTACGAAAGCAGGCCCTCATCAACATTAGCGGGAACCCTAGACTAGTTTAAAACACATCTATTGCCAAAGGCAAAAGCGCCTTAGCGTTAAGTTGTATTAAAAGTCCCCCTTTTTGCCCACTCATCCTAACTACGTCCATCGCCCATCTGCGTTTTTTGCTGGTTTGTTTCGAATCGATCTACACATTGGGTTATAAACCCAATGAACATTCGCTGGCAATTGAAAAATCTGGGTATGCCCTCGTTGTGAGAAATAGCAAACACTTTTCGGGAGCCAACTCTTAAACAATTCCTTGCAAACTAAGACGGCTCACCCACAACAAACATGCAAATGCCGCTTATATGGTTCCATTAAACCAAACTATTGAACCACGCCTTGCCCTCTTGGGAAACAGCTTTAGGGAAAGCTGATGCAGCTTTTTTTTAGAGCTACCCTGACTTCTGAGAAGTTTCTGAATCAGATCCAGTTGGTTTTGCACCCTGGCGATTATGCTGAGGAGGTGGCACCACTACGATTGGCAAGGCATATCTAGATTTAAGAACATTGTCCACCAAAACCTCAATGTAATACGTCCCGTCAGTCCTGAACTCGACTTGGGGAAAGATCGTCACAGTAGTTGCAGCGCCGAGAGGATCCCGCAACGCAAACCGAAGCTCACTCTTCCGCAACACCGTCCTCTTATCAGGCGCCAGCAACCGTACACATTCGATGAACTCACCAACGCCAGCAATCCATCGATTGAAAATAGCTATGCGATGTGCTGTAACTGGAACAGCAGGTACGCGGACTACATCTAACACACCTACTAAGATAAAGTTGCCTGTGACTTCACGCCTGACATCTTCACACACCAGGGAGCCTTGTAGATCCGGTAAAATACGTGTAGCCTCTGATGAACTCATCTCCCATCACCTCCTATTCCTGCAAATCTTTCAGCTGCAAGGACAGTATTTTGCATTAGCATAGCAACCGTCATGGGCCCTACCCCACCTGGGTTCGGAGTAATCATACTTGCAACTTCTGCCACAGATTCAAAATCCACGTCACCTACCAATCGTGTTCCAGCCGGGGCATTTGGATCTGGGATCCGGTTAACCCCTACATCAATAACTATAGCCCCAGGCTTAACCATCTCACATTTTACGAAGCGCGGCACACCCATAGCTGCAATTAAAATGTCTGCACGCCGACAATGTTGTATGATATCGCGAGTGGCCGTGTGACAAACTGTGACGGTGGCATTAGCGCCTCGTGCCTTTTGGCATAACATTGCCGCAAGGGGTTTCCCTACTAAGTTACCGCGACCCAAAATTACCACGTCCGCTCCTGAGGTATCTACACCGTATCGAAGCAATAGCTCTATTATTCCTGCGGGCGTGCAAGGGCGGAATCCATCTGGATCCCCTAACAATAGTTTTCCCATGTTCTCTGGATGGAACCCATCCACGTCTTTACATGGCGAAATGGCCCGGCTGATTACTCGGGCATCCAAATGCCGTGGCAACGGTAACTGCACAAGTATCCCATGAACTGAAGGATCTTCGTTAAGGGACCGAAGTATTCCTAGCAGTTCTTCAATTAGAGTATCCGCCGGCAACACCCGAGTCTCAGACAAAATCCCTAACGATGTAGCTGCTTTTTCCTTTCTCCCGACATAAACTATCGAGGCCGGATCATCACCCACCCGAACAAACACAATTTTGGGCGTCACACCTGCCCGTTTTAACGCTTCGATCCTTGGAACAAGTTCCCCTTGGATTTGAGACGCAACTGCACGACCATCAATCAATTTGGCGGACATTTTACTGAAATTATTCTACCACCTGGATCTTTTGGATGGTTAACACGGGCGTGTTAGGCCAACGCCGATGAATCCCTTCCTCGCCCGTCACGATCACACGCAACCCCTTGTACTTGGCCAAATCCAGGTTAGTGGTAGGCACATACAAGAAATTGATTGTTTCCCCTGTCTTAGGATTCACAAGGGAATAGGTAGTGGGTGCTTGAATGCTTACGCTGGGTCGAATCACACCCTCCCTTTGGACAATACGTTTTTGAGGCTGCTCAGGCTCCGGTTGAACTGCTGGTTGAGGCTTTGATTCCAGTACAAGGGCCTGTGTAACTTGACCAGTGGATTGCTCCATTGGCAGGGCGGGTGTTACAGGCGTTGGTTCCAAAACAGCCGGCTGGCTAATCGGCGGAGGAACAGGTACCTGTGCCTCGACTCCTGTCGTCCCAGGTTCCGCAGCGGTTGGTGGGATGCTCGGGGGAACCTGTGGAGGAACTTGAGGTTGAACTGGTACACCATCCGCGACCGGTTCCAAATACTTAGCTGCAACGTAAGCCACGGCTACCTCCGGTGGCTCAATTTGGATCCATTTATCCTTCGCAATTATCGGAACTACAGGTGCCCCCCTCTCTAATCTTCCCAAAACGGGATAGTTTTCCCCAGGACCACTCCTGACATTAAGCTTTGTCGCTCTCACGGTCTTCGTCTCGGGATCGATGTAATCGGAGTGTACCCAAACAAAGCAATTAGTTGGCAATTTAATCTTGGCCCACGTCGCTGGTTCCCCTGCTGCTTGCTTCTCAGTCTTCACAATCTCGACCACATGGACAAGGTCACCCTGACGCAATTGTCCAATGACTTCAGATTGAAGGGTAGGCCTAGCCCGGACGTTTAAATAGTCCGCTTTCACCGTAGCTGGACCCGGCCCCAGCTCCGCTCCTGCCTTCACCAGTGTAAAACCAAATAACAACACCAGGGCCCCTACACCCACATTTACAAAGTTCCCATTTGGTCTCATAATGCCCTTTGTAAAAACTTTTTTGCCCCCTGTCAACAAACAAGCGGTACTACAACTTTCCTCGTCTCTGTTGGTGGATCTTCAAACCGGAAGCGTTTTACATCGGCTTGGTTTTAGGGAGGCCGAGCACGCGATCGCCTGGTTTCCACTTTCCTAGCTTGCTCAGAATGGCAATCCGCTCGCGCCGTTTTAAAACATTCCGCTTAACACCAGTGGCAAGCTTAATTTTTAGCGAACTGTGCTGTGACATAAGTTGACTTACAATTTAGTTACGATTACCTGGTTCGGTCAACTACCTAGACGTTGTAAGTTGTAGAGCTGACTCGCCCACCAGTACCAGTCCAGTTTGTGTGGAAAAATTGACCGCGTGGGCGGTCCACCCTTTCATACGTATGCGCACCAAAGTAGTCACGCTGCGCCTGGAGCAAATTGTGTGGAAGATTCTCGCATCTAAATCCGTCATAAAAAGCGAGAGCACTGCTAAAGCCAGGTACTGGTAAACCTTTTGTAACTGCCCCAGCAACTACTCGACGCCAGCTATCCACCCTGGACTTCACCTCGTTAGCAAAGAAATCATCAAATAACAAGTTTTCCAATTCTGGATTTCGATCGTAAGCTTCCTTAATCTTACCTAAGAACACGCTTCTTATGATACACCCACCACGCCAAATCTTTGCGATGTTGCCATAGTTAAAGGCCCAACCATACTGCTGGGCTGCTGCTCGTAAAAGCATAAAACCTTGAGCGTAACTGATTATCTTCGACGCATAAAGCGCATTTCGGATATCTGTTAACCATTGCACCCGATTTCCTCTAAATCGCCGCGCCCGCTCTTTAAATACAGTCGAGGCCTTAACCCGCACCTCCTTCATTGCCGACAGACAACGTGCGTACACGGCCTCAGCAATTAGTGTTATGGGAATGCCTAATTCCTGACTGGAGATCACCGTCCATTTACCTGTACCTTTTTGCCCCGCTGCATCCAGTATCTTATCGATTAAAGGTTTCCCATCCTCGTCCTTAAACGCCAAAATATTTCCAGTGATCTCTATCAGATAGGATTTGAGCTCACCATTATTCCATTCTTTGAACACTTCCGCCATCTCGTCCGGCGTCATTTTCAATCCATCGCGCATTAGGTGATAAGCCTCACAGATTAACTGCATGTCACCGTATTCGATCCCATTATGAACCATCTTAACATAATGACCTGCACCATTTTCGCCCATCCACTCACAACACGGTTCACCATCGACTTTTGCCGCAATCGCCTGAAAAATGGGTTTCACATGCGGCCATGCCGCCGGACTTCCTCCCGGCATTATGCTAGGACCGTGACGGGCACCTTCCTCCCCACCACTTATCCCTGTCCCAATATACAACAGCCCTTTGCTTTCGACATACTTTGTGCGGCGAATCGTGTCTTCAAACAAGGAATTCCCGCCGTCAATTATTATGTCCCCAGGTTCCAAAAGCGGAATAAGTTGTTCAATCAATTCATCTACGGGTTTACCCGCCTTAACCATCAGCATCACCCGGCGTGGTTTCTTTAACAGCGCCACCATCTCCTCTAAGGAATGAGCACCTATCACGTTAGTACCTTTCGCCTCATTGGCCAAAAATTCATCAACTTTCGAAACAGTCCGATTATACGCGACCACGGTAAACCCGTGGTCATTCATATTTAGAATTAAGTTCTGGCCCATCACAGCCAGACCAATCACAGCAATGTCAGCTTTCGGTTCCATAAGTTTATATATGCCCAAATTTTCATCCAAAAATTATCCTCACCTTCAGTAAATTGAAAGCAAAAAGAAATTAAAACCATTACGCTTACCAACAGCCAACCCCATAAAACCCAAATCAGGCTGCAAATCGCTTGCACCGGGATTTGGCTTATTATCGCTATAATATGCCCACAAACGTTAGTAGTCATGCCTACCTTTCCCTTTGCATAAAAATCGGTTGTTCGCAAATTGGAGATTTTTTTGCGCAAAGTGGTGTTGCCAAGGATTCTCACCGGAGGAAAAAATATACTTGTAACCGCATTGCCCACACTGCCAGATGGCAGGAGGGTTAAAACCATTAACTAAACCTCTCAAATACCTATGAAAACAATAAATAAGCGGGTCCTTGCGAGCTGCGTAGCTGTTCTGGCGGGTTTACAAATCTCCGCCTTGGGGCAAACACTAATCCATAGGTATAGCTTCACAAGTGATGCTTCTGATTCTGTAGGAGGCGCCCATGGCACCCCTATGAATGGGGTCACATTTGTGAATGGCCAGGCGGTGTTGGATAACCCCCTGGGATACGATTCAAGCAACCCAAATGGTAAATACATAGACTTACCAGATGGGATAATGGGCACAAGGGAAAGTATCACATTCGAGATTTGGCTCACTCCTACCATTGGAGATCAATGGGCGAGAATCTTCGATTTTGGGGATAACACCGGCAAGTATTTATTTTTAGCAACTGGTAATTCCACTATAGGGCCGGAAGCTCAGGGGATTGCGCCTGGTGTGACTGGGAACTGGTTGCGGTCGCGAAATACCTTGATGGATGGTCTAGAAAATCACATAGTTATGACTATCAATGGGCCAAACAAGTTGGCCAAAATTTACCTCAACGGGGAATTAGTTGAAGTGAAATATGATTTTACTAATACTCCCGCATTATTAGGTCTCACTACGAACAATTATCTGGGCCGATCTCAATGGGGTGGGGACGATTATCTCGTGGGAATGATTAACGAGTTCCGAATTTACGATGGTGCTATAGATGAATTGCGCGTGAAGGCTAATTATTTGGCTGGCCCTGACGCCGCACCCCCAACTCCGAATGTCACAAACATTCAGTTCCGAATAAACTTCCCGTTCTATGTCGGTTTTTCAAGACCGGTAGGGTTGTATGCGTATGCCGAGGGGTTTACTGACCCAGTGGACATTAGTGACAGTCCTGCGGTCACTTACACAGTAGAAGATCCTACAATTCTGCAAATCAGCACGGCAGGAATAGCCACAGGATTAAAGGCAGGAACAACCAAGATCACAGCCACATATGGCTCGCTCAGCATAAGTCGGACAGTCCAGGTACTTGACCAGTCTGCCGTATTACGGCACCGGTACAGCTTCACAACCGATGCTTCGGACTCTGTTGGTGGCATGCACGGGTACGCATTTGGAAACGCACAATTTGTTGGCGGACAAGTAGTGCTCGATGGGTCAGAAGGTACATATTGTGGATCTTCCGCCATATCTAATTGCCCCAACCAACATTCCTCATAGCGCAGTTACATTTGAAGCCTGGGTTTCGCCTTCCCCTCAAAATGGTGCATGGACCCGGATCCTAGATTTTGGAAACACGGTTGGTGGTAATGGCAGCAAGTGCATTTTCTTATCGCCCAACACAGAAGCCAGTGGCGGGGTTTGCCGTCTCGCAGTCAGCGACGCGACTCCAGGTTGGCGTGCAGAAGACCAAGTCTCCGCTCAAAACTTACTGGGCCGAACAAACGTACATGTGGTAGTGGTATATAACCCCAACCCCAACAGAGGTATTTTAGCGTTGTACATAAACGGTGAATTAGCAGGCCAAAACAGAACATTCAAACCGCTAGACACCATCAATAATGTATTCAGCTACTTGGGACGCTCGACGTACTCTGTAGATGCTTACCTGAATGGCGCAATCAACGAATTCCGTATTTGGAGTGGTGAACTAACACCGTTCCAAGTCGCAATAAATTCCGCAGTTGGGCCCGATGCAATTGGGCCCTCTGACCCAGGGACTTTGCAACGCGTGCGCCTTGTAGCAACCACAAGCATGATAAAAGGCGCCGTTCAGAATGCAAAAGTCTACGCAGATTTCTCGGCTGTCACGAACGTGAATGTTACCCGCGGACTAGGAACTGTGTATCAATCATCTAACCCGTTGGTAGTTACAGTTGACACAAATGGCGTTATCACAGCTGTAGGCCCCGGATCGGCTATTGTAACAGCCACATATGGGACAATGAGCGATTCCAAGACCATTACGGTCACAGTGGCTGAGACCCGCTTGAAACATCGTTGGAGTTTCAATGAAACAAGCGGTGCCACAGCAGCAGACAGCGTTGGTGGCAAGCACGGAACTCTAATGAACGGAGCGTACTTCACCGGTACGGGTGAAGCAGTTATGAACGGTGGTTACGTGGAATTGCCCGGTGGGCTAATCACAAATTGCAACCAGGTCACCATTGAAACATGGGTTACGGTCTCATCCACAGAAATGAACAGCGGCGACGCGCGGTTGTTCGTATTTGGCGGAAGCCACGGTCAAAATGAAATCGGACTAACTGCGCGCAGTGGTGACAATAACGTGCTGGCGCGTACATTTGGGTTGCCAAATATCACTGTGGTACGAGGCGGGCATATTGCAATTGATAAGAAAGTCCATGTAGTAGCTATCTTCAATGAAGCTGCTAATATGGTTCAACTCTACATCGACGGTGCCTTGGAAAACTATGCCAGTGCTACGTTCTCGTTCACCGGTTTGAGCAACGCAATTAGCCGGCTGGCTGGAAATATTCGCGGAGATGTATTCACCTACTGCAGCTTCGATGAATTCCGGATCTATGAAGGTGCCCTGACTCCTTACCAGATTGCAGTTAGCAAAGCAGCTGGTCCTGACAATCCTATCCTCGATCCAGGCGTCCCACAATCTGTAACACTCAAAGTCGATAAGATAATGATGCCTGGTATGCGCCGTCTGGCGCACGTGATTGCAAACTACGCACGAGTCTCCAACGTTCGACTGCGCTCAGATATGGAAGAGGTGGTTTTGAGCTCTAGCAATCCGAACGTGGTGCGCGTAGCTTCCGGTGGTTGGCTTGAAGCCGTGGCACCTGGAACAGCTGAAATCACCGTGAACGTAAAAGGATGCACCGATACCAAGACAGTGATGGTGGTTGAAAAACAAGTGGCAATACTCCACCGTTACAGCTTCACAGAAGATGCAAGCGACTCAATCGGTGCCCAAGATGGACTATTGGGTGGCGCTCCCACAATTAGTGATGGCAAAGTAACACTACCCGGAAACGCTAGCAACAAAGCTGGTGGATATATTGAGCTGCCACCTGGCCTAGTTAGCTGCTTGGACGCAGTCACCTTCGAGATGTGGGTCGACTTAGGTGTCCAAGGCAACTGGGCGCGAGTGTTCGACTTCGGCGACCACACTTTGGGTGGTGCCCAAAACGGCATAAGCTACATCTTCCTCACAAGGCCGTGGGCAGCTACGCCAACGCGATTGGTACTGTCCGACGGAGTGGCCTCAGCTAACGAAGTCGTGCTAGACGCTCCATTCTCGTTGGAAGGCTTTGTGGGGCAAGTGGTAGCTGTGTTGGATCCACCTAACAATCAGATGAGGCTGTACACCAACGGAGCTCTGGCTGCCACAGGCACAATGAATAACAAACGCCTGTCGGGTGTCCGCGACGTCAAATGTTGGATCGGCCGCTCGCTATATGCAGCAGATGCCGGGCTCTACGGTAGCATTGACGAGTTCCGCATCTATGCAGGTGCTTTAAGTCCTGAAGACATCGCTGCTAACTATGCGGCTGGTCCTAACGTCGTCAGAGCATCACTACTGCCTGTCGCCCGGCCAATCTTGTCCGTGAAGGCAGTCGGGAACAACATCCAACTCGCATGGCCAGAGTGGGCAGGTGACTTCACCCTAGAATCCACACCGGGCCTACCAGCGAGTACTTGGACAGTTGTTTCAGGGACGCGGATCACAAATGACTCCATTATCACAATAACCTTGCCAATCACAGGCACGCAGCAATACTATCGACTACGCAAGTAAAAAACTAAGGCCGTAAAACCCCTCATGCGGCGCGCACTCGGGATGCCTGGGTGCGCGCCACAGTTTTATTTTACCCGGGTCTCCTTCGTAGGCCCAAAAGCAGGTAACTAAAGCCGACGCTATCACTAACCCCCAATTTCAATAGGTGTTGACTTAGGGATAAAAGTAACTTTTGTGTTCCAAAATCTTTCTTTGAATCCGAACTCCCACTGGAAACAACGCCCTAGATGAAAGGTAAAGCGGTCATAACGCCTCCACCAAACCGACCTAGTCATTGGAAAAGTTACGTCATCAACCAAACTACCCGCCTTCTTCAAGCCCACTTAAAGTGACGGCACACGATTCCGAAAAATCATGGGCTCAAGGGAGCATGGTAATACTTTTCTCCATTTTCCCTAGAGTAATCCCACTTGATTAAAGAACCAAAACGATTACACGAACACCTTAGATACTGGATCAAACCTGTCCCACCTTGTTTTAATTTGAAGTTTTCCGTGGCCGAAAAGATATCCAAGGGAATAACCAAAAGCTTTTAGATTACACCTTTTCCGGGTTTATAAATGCTACCTTCAAAGCACCCTGATGATGGGCTCTCTACGCCCCAAGTTTTTACTTTTAACCAACTCCCCCAATTGAAAGTAAATTTTCCGGCGCTCAGGGAGCAGTTACTTCCCCTTTTACAAAAGTACGATAAGCAGGTCTAGATAGCCCCCTTTCAAACATTTTTGCAGGTATTAAATCCAGACTGTGAACTGCTCTGTAAGCATTATCTTTTGCCCTGCGTGAAAGATGGAATCCAATTACTGCGATGTGTTTCTGTCACGGCTTGTACCACTTACAGTTTCAGGGGTGAATACACCCATTTTACGAATCGTACCACCCCCGAACCTTATAACCTCTTGGCCTCCATGATGCACAAAGCCTCTTATCTGACATTACCTAAATGCGGTAGGACGTGAAATTCTTCCGGCCTTTCTGTAACTGCACGCACAGCTTTTGTATTACATATCATGGTTACTCTTACTTTTGGGCTCACGTTACCTTACACAAATCTTCTAACAAAAAGTGCACCCCCCCCATCGAGCAAAACCGCCGATCTTAAAAATTAACGCGAGGGCTTACTACATTTACCATTTTCAGCACAATTTAATCCAAGCAAGCAATCATACGACTTTGTGCTTCAATCAAAATTCAGTGGTTTCCCCATCCAAGGGCATTTTGCCCTACGAGTCTTGTTATAACAAAAAAATCCGGCCATATGCATTAACGCACATGGCCGGCACTCCCAAAAAGGCCACAACAGCACTCTTAGGCACCAGCTTACTTTCGTCTCATAATCCGGATCAGGCCAATCGCACCTGCTGCCAACAATCCAAACATCAATGTATTAGTTTCGGGAATCCACAACCGCACATCATCAATTAAAATCGTACCGCCACCATTATAGGTACCTGACGTGCGGCAAATGAACGCCCATAGATACATCGTGGAGTCGTCAGCCCCCGTCGAGATTGACAAAGTAGGTGACTCCGTCATACCCGAAAACCCATTTATAGGACTAACATCTTGTGGGTTAATCCAAAGATCGAAAACATCATTGTTGGCCCCCGGCACATAAACGTATCGACCTACTATCAGGTAAGTCCGCCCTAGTTCTAGTTGCGCGGATGTTGTTGCATAAGTATTAGGCACCTTTCCTATTGACACAGTCAAATTGGTATTCAAAAGGACAAGCCCAGACGGGGTAAAACCACCACCAGTACCACTGCTGTCTCTATAAGCCGAGATCACTCTAGGGTTGTTAGTGGGTGCCGCATCCACTCTAAGTAAGTACGAAAAATAAAATGTCGCTATATTAGAAAACGCTATCCCATTTGTACCAAAATATACACCCCGGTCTCTATTATTCGTCGGAGGAATCCCTGTGAAAAACACACTCATTCCAACATCGTCATTCAACCCCGGGTAAGTTAAATCAATATTAGTGAAATATGGGCTACCCGAGCCAGGGGAATTTCCTACGCTCCAAATGGTGGCAGAAGCACCACTTCCAAAATTTGTGCCTTCCATATAATTAGTGGGAAAAGGTTCATACAAAGGCAAATTTACTGGTACTTGTGCTAGTCCTACGGTACCAATTGCAACCAATCCCACGGCCACTATTGCCTTTTTCATATACCCTCCTTAGACCTTTAATATGTTTGCCCCATCCGCAATTTTTGTAAATATCAAAAAATTGCAAAAGAGTTTCAAAAAATTGCACTTATAACTTCTCCCAATACGGATAAAAACCAATGAATCACCCCCAGTTGAGAATTTATAAAAATCAAACGCGGACATCCCCCATCTGGCTGAGTCCCTAAGGATTGAGCTTGCCACCGACAAAATGCTACCTTTTGTAGCAGACAGCCTTTAATTAAGGCAATTCGCTGAAGGTGGAAAATGAAAGCATTGCATAAAAATATCTACCGTCTGTCAAAGGTTTTCCTGTTATTGCCTGTAGTGGCAGGACTGGGACGTGCCACCTCTTGGGGGCTCCCCATCAAACTCAACTTTACAGGCGTTCACTGCGAACACGTAATACCATTGAGTGAGCTTGGATCCGGGCTTCCTACAGATTGGACGCCTTATGAGTACCTGGTTTTAGAGTTTCGGGCCAGTTCATCTCAACGATTTGATCTGGGGCTGAAAACCGATACAGGAAACCTGCTGCATCGAATCGGGCCATTTCCAAACGTATGGGTACGAGCATCTATTCCGTTACGATATTACCGGAAGGCTCCCGGGGCAGCCTACGACATGGCGGCCACGTACAATCAGCCTCGTAACTCGTACTGGATTAATATCCATTCCGGCAAGTTTGGTCCCACAACCAACGTACAAGGGTTGGTAATTAGGATGGATTACCCTGTAGGTAATCCTTCACTTGAAATACGGTCAGTACGGCTCGCCAAAGAAGATCCTGGAGATGACATTCTGGAAAAGAAACCAATCGTTGACGAATTTGGCCAATACATCCATGTGGATTGGCCGGGTAAAGCCAAGTCATTGGCTGCGCTGAAAAACCAGTGGGCCCAGGAAGAAGAACATCTGAGGAGTATTTTGCCCACCAACCGTTGTCCCTACGGTGGGTTTCTTGGCACCACTGCAAATGCCACTGGGTTCTTTAGAGTCGAGAAAATAAACGGGCGATGGTGGTTTATTTGCCCAGATGGACACCTGTTTTTTTCCGTAGGCGTAAATGGTGTACGGCCCTCGTCTCCCACTCGTGTGGAGGGACGTATGGACTACTTCGAGAAACTACCCCCAAACCTGGAAGCTGACTCCCCAGGTCGCGGAGGACAAATGAAGTCGTTCTACACATGGAATGTCTACAGGCGGTTTGGAGTCGACTGGCAGGCCAAATGGGCCGAACTCAACACATTGCGGCTCCAAGCGTGGCGTTTTAACACCATGCATAACTGGGGAATACCTTCTCCAGGTGAGCCCAATGCGAAAGTGCCACGGGCGGCGATGTTACGAGCCTGGCAACTCGGAAAATCAATTATGGGTATGCCAGACGTATATGCCGACGACTTCGAGGCCCGGGTGGACAGCATTGTTGCTCAACAATTAGCCCCTTTTAAGGATGATCCTTGGATGATAGGGTATTTCATTGGCAATGAACCGCCTTGGCCAGGCCAGGAATCCAGATTTTGTGAAGAAGTTCTTGCAGGACCACCTACTAAAATGCAGACACGACTAAAAGAATTTCTCGCAAATGGAGACACACCGGCACGCCGTAAACAGTTTGTGATTGAGACATTCAATCGGTATCTACAGGTTATTTGCGCAGCAACAAAGAAATATGCACCCAATCACTTGAACCTCGGAATACGATTCGGCGGCATTCCCCATGAAGAAGTGCTTCGCGAAGCTCAAATATTCGACGTGGTAAGCATCAACATCTATTCATATGCCCCTAGTAGAAAGGCCCTGGATCGGATTTATTCCATCACTCAACGCCCAATTTTGATCGGTGAATTTCACATAGGAGCCTTTGAACGTGGTATGGCCCCCGGGCTAGTCCAGGCAATGAATCAACATGAACGTGGCGTGGCTTATCGGTATTACGTGGAACAAGCAGCTGCTCATCCGGCGGTGCTTGGCACGCACTGGTTCCAATGGATAGATCAACCCGCAACAGGTCGGTTCGACGGTGAAAACTATAACATCGGGTTCATCGACGTAACTGACAGACCGTACCAGGAACTCGTTCAGGCAGCCATCATCACTCACGACCGCATTTACAAAGTGCATGCTGGTGAGATTCCACCGTTTGATACTCTACCTAGAGCTTCTGAAGCTGGTCATGCTGCGGAATGACCAAATGCGGGCGTTCTCCAATAACTTGGTCGTTCACCGTACCTTGACAAAAAAAGATGGTGCGCGATGCAGGACTCGAACCTGCGACCCCCAGTGTGTGATACTGGTGCTCTACCAGCTGAGCTAACCGCGCACCTTCATCATTTTATTTACCCTAACCCCAGAACACACTCAAGCACCAACTTAATTTCTTGCTCGGATTAGAAACATCGTGCTTGTGCCATAAACACTTCACAGGACTGTACGCTTGTGCTTCAATAAGAGAGAGTTAGTCACCGCGTCTTAAACTGTCACAACTTCGCAAAGCTCTCCTAGGATTGCGGCAGGATTACCCCCTAAGCCAAAAGTGTGTTTTTGTACCTGTTTTTCGAATCCCATGGCCAAACCACCATCTTAAAATAATGTATGGTCCCCCCTTCAGACTATCAGAATGTAAATTTGTGTTGAATCGATGGACCACCCACTGCGAAATACCCACTAAGTCTATGATACCGCCCAAGCGGACTCAAGTTCAATCACAGAACTCGCACTTGCACCAACAACATGGCAATGGCTATAGTGCCGCACAAATATGGCTCAAAACGGAACCAGACCCATTCGCGTGGCAGTGACAGGTGCAGCGGGTCAAGTGGGTTACGCGCTTGTGTTTCGGATCGCAGCCGGCGAAATGTTTGGCCCGCATCAACCCGTTGCGCTGCATTTGATCGAGGTGGAATCCGCACTGCAGGCGTTGACCGGGGTCGCCATGGAACTGGAAGACTGTGCGTTTCCACTTTTGACTGAGACGCGTGTGACTGCTGACTTGGCAGAGGGGTTCGAACAAATTAATTGGGCAATCCTGGTTGGCGGAGCCCCCCGCAAAGCCGGAATGGAACGAAAAGATCTTCTCCAAACAAATGGCAAAATCTTTGTGCAGCAAGGGAAGGCCCTTCAGAAATACGCGGCCGAAGATATTCGGGTCCTGGTGGTGGCTAACCCATGCAACACAAATTGCCTGGTTTGCATGCACAATGCCCCAGACATACCTCAAAACAGATTTTTCGCCCTTACCCGCCTGGATGAAAACCGTGCTCGGGCCCAAATAGCGCGTAAAGCAGGTGTGCCTGTAGCAGGGGTTACAAATGTGGCAATTTGGGGAAATCATAGTTCCACCTTGTACGCCGACTTCTACAACGCGCGTATAAACGGCAAACCTGCACCCGAAGTCATTCGCGATGAACGTTGGGTTAGGGAAGAATTTCTAGCCACAGTTCAGCAACGTGGCGCCGCCATTATCCGCGCACGAGGCTCCTCAAGTGCCGCAAGTGCCGCTACTGCTATAATTGATACCGTGCGATCGATAATCACGCCCTCCCCTCAGGGCGAATGGCACAGCGTCGCGGTGTGTTCTGATGGTAGCTATGGAATCGATCCGGGGTTGATATGTAGTCTCCCGATCTACAGCGATGGCCATGCCTGGCAAATTGTCCAAGGACTGTCCCTGAACGACTTCGCCAAAGAAAGAATAGCCATCTCAATTGCAGAACTTCGTGAGGAACGCGACGCTGTAAGGGAGTTACTCAGCCGAACATAACACTCCAGTCTAAGCGGATTGGTTTGATTATTTATTATGCCTAGCTCGACCATGAAATACCGGCGTTTTGGCCGGACAGGTCTCGAAATGCCGGTCATAACTTGCGGTTGCATGCGCTTTCAATACAAATGGGAGGACGTGGGCTGGAGTCAAATCCCACCAGAGAATCAAGCTAACGTAGAAAGGATAGTAGCACGGGCTTTCGAACTGGGCATAACACACTTCGAAACGGCCCGGGGGTACGGGACCTCGGAGCTTCAACTAGGCCGGGCTCTAAAACAACTTCCACGGAACAAAATTATCATTCAGACGAAAGTCGCTCCTAAGCCCGACCCGGAGGAATTCCTGCAGCTGTTTGAAAAATCGCTGAAAAACTTGGACCTTGAATACGTAGATCTGCTCGCCTTGCACGGAATCAATAACAAAGAAACACTTGAATGGGCTGTAAGAAAAGGCGGTTGTCTAGACGCAGCACGCAAATTGCAGAGGGACGGAAAGGTCCGGTTTATTGGTTTTGCCACGCATGGATATTCAGACATCATTTTGGAAACACTACAAGCGGCGGACTTCGACTACGTTAATCTCCACTGGTACTACGTTAACCAGTTTACCTGGACGGCAATCGAGGAGGTTGGTCGCCGAAACATGGGTGTACTTATAATTAGTCCAAACGACAAAGGTGGAAAACTTTACTCGCCACCACGAAAACTTGTTGAATTATGTCACCCACTTACACCCATGCAATTCAACGATCTATTTTGTTTAGCAGCACCACAAGTCCATACCCTAAGCATCGGAGCTGCCAAACCGGAGGACTTCGACGAACACATTCAAGCACTCCAATATTACGATCGTGCCACCGTGATTGCCCAAGAAATCGCCCAACGACTCGACAAGGAACTCGAGCGTGTCCTTGGCTCCGATTGGGTTAGGTCTTGGCATGAAGGGATACCCTCCTTTGAATCTGTCCCTGGACAAATCAACGTGTTTGAAATTCTCAGGCTTTGGACGTATGCAAAAGGCTTAGGCATGGTTGAATGGGCGAAGACGCGCTACAACCTCCTGGGCCAAGGGGGGCACTGGTTCCCGGGCAAAAACGCAGCCGAAATCGAGTCTTACAACTTAAAGGAGTGCTTAAAACACAACAAGTTTGCCGACCAAATCCCAACAATCCTAAAAGAAGCCCATGCTTTATTGGCGGACAGCCCCGTCAAACGGCTTAGTTCTGCCTAACCCTGCCAGTTGGTATTTTGGTCGTTTCAGCAACCTATCCTCTTCCCCAACTCTGCAAAAATTCCCAGCCCTACCTGTTATTTCTGCCTAGGAGGCGCGTTTGTAGCCGAGGGAGCTTGATTCGTGGACGTGGGTTGCAGCATAAATCCAGGTGGCGCGGTGGCGTTCAGTTGTCGCAATACCTCCTCACTAATGTCTACTGCCGGAGAATTGTAAAGTATTATGGGCACATTATTAACACCTACCGCGGATGAATCTAAAACGATCGTATAACCTCCACTTTGAGCTACAGCTGTGATTGTCGCACGAATCTCATCAACAAGGTTCGCTCTCAATCGCCGCTGTTTTTCTTCCAGCGTGATACGCGCCTGCCTCTCATGTTGAGCTACCGTCTTTTCAATCTCCCGAACTTCATTCAGTTTCCTTTCAGCCTCGGTCTTTCTTCTCTCTCGTTCCTCAGATGAAATCGCGGGATCAGCCGCAGAGTCAACCAACTTTTGGTATTCAACCTTAGCCTTATTCCATTGATCGACTAACTCTTTATGTTCACGTTCTAGGTCAGCTGCCTGGTCTTTTAGCGAAGCCTCTGCTTGTTTAGTCCGCCAGTAATTATCAAAAACCTTCACCATGTTTACACAGGCAATCCGCGGGGCTTGCTGTGCCACCCCAAAAACCGTCAACCCAATCGTGCACAAAACAATTCCACAAAACTTATCCAGATGCAAACTCATAGGTTAATGGTAAGCAAAAGCACCGGTAAACCGCAAACTTAAAACCACCACATATCGAGATCGACAAGTGAAACTAGGTAGCCATGCAAACAAATCTAAGACACACGGACCATTCACGGGCCTGACGGATATACTCTTTCCGTGAAGATACTCCACCAATTGAGATGCATAACATATAACGGAGTAATTTTTGCATTTCCACCCACTGCTGTGAAAACTCATTAGTTTCAACGAAATCCAAGTGCAAACATAGAGTCACAAATTTACAAAGTCAGCCCATCGAACAACTAAAAGGGCGCCATCAAAACCTCCTACACCGTAAAAGCTTGTTTTCAGCCAGCCCCTACATCCTAGGTATGGTACTACTAAAGATACCTGATGACCTTGGTTCTGACTTGAGAATTTCTCTGGCTCAAGCATATCTTTTGAGAAGGTAGGTGGTTGGTTGCGCGCGTGGCGGAATCGGCAGACGCGCCAGACTTAGGATCTGGTCCCGAAAGGGGTGGAGGTTCGACTCCTCTCGCGCGCACCAGTTTTTTTAAGGAATAAAAACCGACCGTTCCGTAAAAGGCGTCGGAGGGCGGTTGTAAACCTCAACCTACATGCCCCGATAAAATCTATGATTGCGAGAAACCCGGATAACGAACGGCAGGCCAACAGCAGCCCGGACTTTGTAGTAATCCCGTCCCGCGGCTGGGCAGACCAACAACCTGAACCCTTGCTCTGGGACGTAAAAAAAGTCTACGCGACGGCAAGATCAATTCTATTACTTCTGTCTTTTTTGGCGTTTGAAATCGCTAGTGCACAGCCTTCCCATATAAACCATTCATGTAAAAATGTGGTTTTGATAGGCTGGGACGGGACCGACCGAAAATTTGTAATGAGCCTGCTGGAAGCCAAACAACTGCCAGTACTAGCCAGTGTTGTTAACACAGGCAGTTTTGTTAAAATCCAAGTGAGAGGCACCACCGATAGCGTAGCTGGATGGACTGAGATTCTCACTGGATGTACACCCGATATAACGAAAGTGGTATCAGCCAAAGAGTACTCACCCGTTGACCCTAAGCTAACGGTTTTTACGCGAATCAAGAAACCTTATCACGAGCGCGGTTTGGACATTTTCTGTGCGGCGATACTTGGAAAGGCCGGCAGCTTTGGTGCCACCAATCCAACTACTTTGCAACTATTTGACCCAACTCATCCGCTGAGCACAAATGCACTACGCAGGATCGTAACAATCGATGGGACTAACTATCTTCAATTGGTGGGTGGCGTCGCTGCAGACCTTTGGCAAATAGTGGATGAATGGCATTCCGGCGTTGGGAATAACTCAAATGCCGCCTACATCGCTACATCATTAATTCGAACGCTTACTAACCGACCGTTCTTTATTTTCGTACATTTTTCTGACGCAGATAATGCCGGACACCAGTTCGGGTCCGATTCACCCAACTACATTGCTGCTATTAAAAGGAACGATTTCTATACGGGTATTATCCTCGACACTATCAAGAACGTCGGGTTAATGGATCAGACTTTAATATTCGTAGTGGCTGATCATGGGTTCGACCCAAATGCCAAAACGCATCTTGCAGCTCCTGATTCGTTTTTGGTTGCTAATATCCGTGGTTTGCAAGAAAGTGGCACGCGCGCCGATGTGTTGCCCACAATACTTGAAGCCTTAGGTATTTTGCATCAATGCACCAACCCACCCATGTCGGGTGTGTCGCTCCTAAAAGCTGGCACACGCTAAAAATTCGGTTAATTTCGCACTAGGGCTTTACAACTAAGACAGTCAATTGTTACACGAGTGCTTTTTTCGCTTCCAGATTTCGGCTAATGTGTCAGACTTCAACCAGGCGATGGACCGCATACGGATTGTGTTTATGGGAAGCGCAGGGATTGCGTGTCCAGCATTGGAAGCGCTGGCGCGCAAACCTGATTTTGAAATTGTGGGGGTAGTCACACAACCGGACAGGCCCCGGGGTAGGCACTTACATCCCGCCCCATGCCCAGTGAAAGAAATCGCACTCGCGAAAGGACTTCCTGTGTTACAACCTAAAAATCCTAATACAACGGAATTTCTTCAGACATTGCGCAATCTAAGCCCAGAACTAATTGTTGTGGCTGCCTACGGTCATATTCTATCCAAAGAGTTGCTCAGTGTTCCCCCCTTCGGATGCCTAAATATACACGCCTCCCTATTACCTAAATACCGTGGTGCGGCCCCCATCCAATGGGCAATCATAAATGACGAACAAGAAACAGGCGTCACAATTATGCTAATTGACGAGGGTCTTGATACTGGCCCAATATTGGCTCAAGCTCGTACAGCGATTTTGCCTTCCGACACTGCGGAGAGTCTGGGACATCGACTCGGATTACTCGGAGCAGAATTATTAATTCAAACAATCCCCCACTACATGAAAGGCACACTAAAGCCCGTACCACAGCCTGCTGTGGGCGCCTCGTATGCACCCAAAATCAAAAAAGAGCATGGTAAAATTGATTGGGCCCAATCAGCACGGCACATTTGGAATCGCGTACGGGCGTTTGTGCCATGGCCAACAGCTTACACATGGTTCAAAGACCGTGACTCCTCCTACAAATTGCTAAAAGTGTGGAAAGCGGAGGTGATTGCTGAGATACACCACGCCGAACCAGGAACAGTACTTGCCGCAACAAAACAGGGCATTGATATCGCATGTGGTGAACACATCCTACGAATTACGGAACTGCAGGTCGAAGGCAATCGAAGAATGAGTGCTCCTGAATTTTTCCCTGGGCGAAAGATTCAGCCTGGCGACAAGCTAGGCCTGCCTGCAACACTACATACCACTGAGAAAGCTAGCCAGCCGAGTACTAACATTGCCCTACACCCACACCAACTAACCGCTGCTCACACAATTTCAAGCGACTCACGTACAACTGAAAAAACCATGCAAATAAGCATTAACCAAACCATTAAAACTGGGATGGTTGCGGTCCGATTGCACGGCCCCCAAGACCTACGCGTGGAGAAAATCCCATTACCGGGTAAGCCAGGCCCAGGCGAAGTACTTCTCCGTGTCACAGTAACAACCATATGCGGGAGTGACCTTCATTCATATTTAGACGCTTCAATAGGCGGAATCACTATTAAAAGCCCACTTATACTCGGGCATGAGTTTGCCGGCGTAATTGAGGAAGTCGGCCCAAACGCCGTAGGAGGTGATTTTAGGCCCTTGGCACAGGGCATGCGTGTTGCGGTTGATCCGGCAATGCCATGTTGGCATTGTGAAATGTGCGAACAAGGTAACCCTAATCTATGCCTTAACCTGCAATTCTGTGGGACCTACCCCACCGACGGCAGCCTATGCGAGTACAAGATAATGCCCGCGCGATCCTGTTTCCCTTTGCCAGATAATCTAGACGATACGCAGGGTGCTCTTCTCGAAGCACTAGGCGTGGCGATCCACGCAATAGACCTTGCAAAGATCAAAGTTGGGGACAGAGTAGCAATTCTTGGGGCTGGCCCCATCGGATTATTAATCTTACAATTAGCCCGTTTAGCAGGTGCAACTAGGGCGCTTATCACTGATAAACTTCAATGGCGGCTCAACCTCGCCCAAAAATACGGCGGCGAACCAATTAACGTAACACAAACCGATCCCGTGAAAGCTATTTTGGCTCAAACCAATGGACTCGGTGTAGACGTGGCCATCGAAGCAGCCTGGGCCGATGAAACTGTCGCCCAAACCGCTGAAATCGTCAGGCCAGGAGGACGGGTCGTACTAGTAGGCATCCCACGCAACGAAATGCTTGTCATGCGGCATGCGGCCGCTCGCCGAAAAGGTCTCACAATTCGCCTCTGTAGACGGATGAAACACTGTTATCCGAGAGCAATCGAACTTGCATCCACAGGTAAAATAACGTTCGAGGGCATAGTAACCCATCGATTCCCACTACACTCAGCTCCCGAAGCATTTAAACTTAACGCAGCATACACCGACGGGGTTATTAAGGTCGCTATCCTTAATGAATCACGACCATAACCATTGCGAACTCTCGTAATAACCGCCGGTTCCATTTGAACACAGGAAGGTTTTGCAAGCGTTTTACCCCGCAAACACTTGGTCATTGCTCTTCAACCCTTCTGGAGCTTTACTAAAGGCATGAAAACTCTGCCATGGACACGTTCCTGCTTTGTTTGCGGGGAACAAAACCCTATTGGCTTAAACCTTCGATTTTGGGTGGAGGATGGCCCTGATGGCCAACAAATGGTATCCACTAACGTAAAATTCAAGCCAGAACACGTGGGATTCGTGAGTTGGGTGCATGGTGGCTTGATTGCAACCGTGCTTGACGAAACGATGTTTTGGTCAGCTGCAGTTACCTTAAAAAACCTCGTAGCTTGTGCACAACTTGAGGTCCGCTTTTTTAAGCCAATCTTGCCAAACGTTGATATTCAAGTATCCGCAGTCGTCCAGACTCAATATAAAAACCGCCTTGCCATCGCTGAGGCTACTGCCGTTGCCCATAACGGGGAAATCCTAGCCAAAGCAACTGGGAAATACATTCCCATTCCTCCAGGCCAAAAAGCCAAGTTCCACACGGATTTAGTTGGAATTTTACCATGGACTCTCTAACTCTAGGTTTGCCCGTAGCGATTATCTTTTCTGGCGTATCAACTGCACTTCTATTTTAAGCCCATGGAGAACCCTTTTCGACACAATCTGTTAATTGAAAACCGTTTTTTGATAACCCCCCCACCATTATCTAAAGCTTGGGCATACAAGCAAATAAATCATTCCCTCCAGGGGACGGCCTTTATTCATTTTTCGCCTTTCGATATCACTTAGTTAAGCCTTCACCCCCGAACAGCTGGCGGCATTTCAAAATTGGAGGTATGGCAAAGCTTGACTTTGCCATTCTCAATCTAGATTGCTATATTAAATAATACGCGAGGGGGCTATGAAAAAACCAATCCCAACAATGGTCTTCAGGCTACTCGGTATCCTTGCTTGCTTTTTATACCAAACCGCGTGGGCGCAAACTAAATCGGTTCTCCCTGATTACGACAAGCGACTAGCAGCCCCAATGGTCCAAGATCTTTCGGTAGTAATGGAACGGGAAGCAGCCGCTAGTTTATTACGCGCCCGGGTAACTAACGCTGTGGTTAACATAGACCGCCTTCATGGTTCACCTAGGATGGTGATTAACCGTCGTGGATTCCTAACAGGCCCCGCTGGGCACGACGGCGCGATACCAGAGGAAATTCTTTCAAAGTTCCCTGAAACAGACCCTCCCAACTTAATTCGCGCATTCATCGATACTTATCAATCAATGTTTGGCCACGATGCATCTGTGTTATCCAATGCAGTCCTAATTCGGTACCATTCAATGCCAAATAGTGGGCTTAAACTCATGGTCTGGCAACAGACTGTGGATGGGATTCCTGTGTTCCAAGGGGTGCTGGCAGGGGCTCTCTCGTCCAACGATGAATTAGTATCCCTATCAAGCTTGTTCATCGGCGATCCCGAAAACGCTGCAAATCGTGGCATGCCAACTCGCAAAAGCCGTGGGCCCGTCCCAATAATCGATCCTACGCAGGCGCTCCAATTAGCTGCGCTGAACGTGGGCGTGACAATCGCACCGGATGAACTAACAACTTTATATTACACTGATAATGCCGAGCAAAAGCACAAATACAAGAGTCTCAAGCTCACTCAAGAGGCTTGTGTGCGATTACGGTGGCTCCCTTTGACACCTAAAATCCTACGTTTATGTTGGGAGGTAACGCTCTGGCCCACGAACACGCCAGGGAAATACCTAATCTTAGTTGATGCAGAAACTGGGGAAGTGATAATACGGCGATGCCTAACTCGGTGGCAAAAGCCTGTCACTTTTAACGTGTTCACTAACGATAGTCCAACCCCATTTTCACCGGGATGGTCAGAACCCAATTTAGACCAACCACAGGCAGTTTCTCGGTCGCTAGTCACAGTTACTAACTTTTCGCCTACTGGCTCACCAATGGGTTGGGTGGACGATGATGGCCAATTCCCTACGACCTCAGGTAACAATGCGATCGCTTTGGCGCCCGGTATTGGTACGGTGATAGGAACAAATCGCGTGTTTAATTATCCACTAGATCTCTCCCAGGAACCCTCAAATTACGTTCATGCTTCAGTGGTTCAATTGTTTTACGATGCTAACTGGTACCACGACGCATTGTACGAGTTGGGGTTCACAGAATCTCTGTGCAACTACCAGAAAAAGAATTTTCGCAGAGGGGGATTTGAAGGTGATCCCCTAATTTGCATTGCACAAAGTGAAACAAACAACGCTTATTTTATCCCAGCGGAAGACGGAGAAAGCGGAACATGCATAATGGGTATTTTTACCGGGCCCAAACCCGACCGCGACTCTGCGCTTGACCAAGAAGCAGTGTTCCATGAACTGACTCATGGCGTCAGTCTACGGGTAGTTGGAGGGGGTTTGGCATTAACCTACTCTCAACCTAGAGGGATGGGAGAAGGTTGGTCGGACTTTTTCCCAATTCGCATCCTTAGCCAACCTACAGATAATCCCGATGGATGTTATGCATGTGGGGGATATTCTTCGCACATGCTTTTTGGCCTGAATTTCCCAAATTACTATTTCGGTATTAGGCGATACCCATACTCAACTGATCTCAAAAAGAACCCGTTGACTTTCCGGGATATTGACCCCACACAAGCAAATCCGCATCTCGACGTACCAATAAACCCGTTATTTGCCGGAGGTGATCCCGAAGAAGAACATAACCAGGGTGAATTCTGGGGTGTGGTCCTCCATGAAGTTTGGGCAGCTTTAGTCAAGGCTTACGGTTGGTATCAGGGGAATCAAATGGCTATGCAACTTGTATTCCTCGGAATGACTCTTACTCCCCCCGAACCAACATACACTGAAGCTAGAGACGCAATACTCTTAGCAGATCAGGTTTTGACAGGCGGAGCAAACTATGCACTACTATGGCAAGCATTTGCAAAGCGTGGTCTTGGTTATAGGGCCCCGTGCCCACCACCCTACACCACAAGGGGTGTGCACGAATCGTTTGACCTGCCCCCTGATGTAACTAGCATGATCCCCGATGACGTCCTCGAATTGCGCATCACACCAGAAACTGGGGCAACGCTAATTGCCGGCTCTGACGAGCAAATCTACGTACACGTAACAGATGGCATCCCCGTTACAAACGCAAAAGTAACAGGCGATTTTCTCGGGACACCGATCGAATTTAGAAACGACGGCCAGGAACGAGATCTCTGGGCAAACGATAACATTTACACTATAAGCATTCGGGTCCCCACGACACCAACAAACCTCATAGTGAGGGTAATAGCGGAAGCCCCTAACAAGATTGCGGCTACCACTACTGTGGAATATCTCGTTATCCCTAGACCTACAAATGATAACTTTACAAATGCCATTAAGGTAATGGGTAACGGTTTCTTCCTTTCAAATAACAAACTAGCCACAGTGGAAAAAGGCGAGCCGTGCCATGCCGATGTCAAGACTGTTCAGGGTTCTCTATGGTGGAACTTTATACCTCCCCTATCCGGGCAGTATCTCATTGATGCAGGGGGCAGTGAAAAGCGAACGGTGCTAGCGGTTTATACAAACGGGTATTTAACCAACCTTGCACCGGTGGCTTTTGCTGTTGGATCTGTTGTACGGAAGGGCCCATATTTGGTATTAAATGCACGCGCCGGTACAGTTTACCAAGTAGTCGTCGCAGGATACGACCAAAATTCTTTAGGCTCGGTGCAGCTTAAATTCGTTTACCAAGGCATCCCTGATACAAACGCGCCGATTGTATCGATTACATCGCCAATAAATGGCTCGGTTGTAGACAAAAAATACATTAACGTTTCAGGTACCGCTACGGATTCCGGAGCCACTCCAAGTGGCGTAAAACGTATCTACGTGGTGTCAACACCAACCACAGGCCCAGGCGTAACAAATCAGATTATACCACCTTGTTATGAGTGGACCGGACCAACTACCACTAACTGGAACCTCACTGTAGGTCTACAACCTGGTCTTAACAAAATCATCGTCTGGGCAGAAGATTTCGCAGGCAATCAATCATCCAAAGCCTCCATTGAAATCACTTACAAATACATCGATCCACCAAACGACTTCTTCGCAACCCCGTTGTGGCTTACCAATCAAACCGATACTAACATTGTTCGCACAGCCAATGCTACCAAAGAACTTAACGAACCTAACCACGCTGGAATTAGTGGTGGTAAATCCGTATGGTTTGCGTTTCAGGCCCCAGAAGATGGTCTCCTTGACATAAGTACAGAAGGATCGGACTTCGACACTGTCCTTGCCGTATATCAAGGCGATTCGATTACAAAGCTCTCCGAATTGGCGTTTAATGACGATGAAACTGACTCCAGCACCTCCAGGCACAGCAGGATCTGTTTGGGCGTGAAATCCAACCAGGTGTACCACATAGCATTGGACGGTTATGCTGGCCTGTTTGGCCGTGCTATCCTTATACATCGATTTACTCCAATGCCCGTGGTAAACATATACGTAAGTAACTCACTTGGCGGTTGCGCCACAGCCAAGCTAGGTAGCACGGGTCTGCGGTTTCCATTGTGCCTTCCAATTGGGGAGACGATAACACTTAAATCAGCACCTAACACCGAATTCCATTTCGATCATTGGAAGATCGGTGGGGTAATCTATCTCTCCGATCCACTGCCGTTAACAGTAGTCAAAGATACCATAGTAGTTCCAGTGTTCCAACCCACCTATTATACAGATGGATTCGAAGGCGGATTCGCCCCACTAGGCTGGATAACCAATGGCACTAACGTGGGCGCCGCCCCGTGGTTCACCCAAACAAACGTTGTAAAATCCGGAGCTTGGGCGGCTCGCTCCGGACCCATCTCACACAACCAACATAGTTCATTAATCCTCACCGCAAAGTTCCGAGAAGGGTTAATTTCGTTCTGGTACAAAGTTAGCTCGGAACCTGGGTTCGATAAGCTCACCTTCATAATAGATGGCGTAGCGGTAATGACCGCTTCTGGAGAGGTGAATTGGACTCGGTTTGTGTACAATTTAACCGCAGGGGTCCATACCCTCGAATGGCAATACTCCAAGGATGCAGCCCATAGCGGAGGTTTAGATGCCGCATTTATCGATAACCTCGACTTGCCCATTGAACTGCCAACAAATCAATCTACACCGGCTCGGCTCTTCCTCGGCTGGTCTGGAGAAAAGATTTTCTATCTAGAAGTTGCAGGTCAAGCCGGCCAAAGATATATCATCCAACGCTCAGACGATCTCCAAACATGGGTAAACATCAGCACCAACGTACAAGGTACCGGACCGATCAGGCTTGTTGTTCCTGAACCGACTTCATCCATGCAGTTTTACCGCGCGATTGTGCAAGTGGGCAAATAAAACTTACGTTTTGTGGGTACCTTCCAAAAAAGCTAGGCCAAAAACGCAAAGGGGCCACTAGAACCAGAAACACACTAAAAAGACACTCAACCAACGGCGATCTGTGTGAAGTTACGTACCTCCGCTAAGTTCCCGAGTGGCGGAGGGATATCTAACTCTCTTGATAAAACAAACTCCTACCCAACTTACCCTGCCCGTCCCGTGCAAAACTTGGGATTGGGGCAACCCTTTTACAATGGCCCGGATACATTTGCTCTCCATTCCAATGAGTTCAATTCCATGTCGGCACCTTCAAATGTCCCCAGGCAACGCAAATTAAACTTCGGTCCTTTTGAAAATTCCCAATATCTTGTTGAGGCAGGCTCAAACCTTACTCAATTCCTCAGATTCATCTCCTAAACTTTTGCGGCGACTGGTCAACCTAGATTTGTATCTCTGGTGGGTGTGTGAACGATATTCACAAGGTTAGGAACTGGGCCAAAACTCCTTGCAGAGGAAACGCTTGCCATACAGCAGTCGGCGTTTCAGTATATTGATGTGGTCCACACTAAAGGTAAGATGCGTAAAAAGACCCGCATAGGTATCCTGACTGCGGGGGGTGATTGTCCCGGATTGAATGCTGCGATTCGAGCCGTTGGCAAAAGCGCCATTTGTGATTACGGGTATGAAGTAATCGGGTTCAAGGACGGATTTCGAGGAATCGCCTTAAGTAATTATGTTGCGTTGGACGCGCGTGCGCTTAGCGGAATTCTCACTATCGGGGGTACTATCCTAGGGACCAGCCGCGAAAAACCTACCAAAATCGAGGTTGAAGGGGAACTCAAAGACATGACCGATGTGATAATATCGAATTACAAACGGCTTGGCTTGAAGGCTCTCATTTGCATAGGCGGTGGCGGCACACAAAAAAGCGCTCTTAAACTAGCCAAAGCTGGTTTAAACATCATTACGATTCCCAAAACTATTGACAATGACATTCCTTACACGGACACCGCTATTGGATTCGACACCGCATTAACAATCGCCATCGAAGCGATCGACCGTTTGCACAGCACTGCCCACAGTCATCACCGAATTGTCATCGTAGAACTGATGGGACATAACACTGGGTGGCTGACGCTTGGTGCCGGGCTAGCAGGGGGAGCTGATGTCATTCTAATACCTGAAATACCATTCGATGTGCAGAAGGTAGCGGCCGCAATCGAAGCTAGAAAAGCCCGGGGTTCACCTTTTAGCATTGTGGCTGTTGCGGAAGGTGCAACCCCTGTGTCCGACCTTAAGCAACATATGGAAAAATCTCGGGCAAACCACAAAATCTTTTCAACACTTAAACGGATCTTGGACAAAGCCAGCCCGGCTGAACATCCATTGTTACTTGCATTGGCCTTGGAACAGCTGACTGGGCTCGAATCTCGTGTTACAATCTTGGGCTACGTACAGCGTGGGGGAGCGCCATCTGCTGCGGACAGGTTACTCGCCACCACCCTTGGCACTGCCGCTGTACGCTTAGTCTCGGAAGGACGTTTTGGGGTAATGGTGGGACTGAGCCAGGGGGAAATTAAACCGGTACCCCTCGAGCTGGTAGCAAATCGCCGAAAAGAAGTACCTTTAGACCACCCATGGATCCGTGCCGCTCGCGCAATTGGAACCTGCTTGGGTGACTAAAATCTAAACCCCAAGGAGGGACAGGTGAATAGCTAACAGAGCAATCCCTTTCTGCCTACCTATGGGCTAAGCGTTCCAAAAGCCGCGCATGGATGTTTTCAAACCCACCGTTGCTGAAAATGATTACTACCTCGCCTGGCTGAACCTTCCGATACACAAAGTTTATTATTTCATCCGTTTTAGGTATATATACCGCCTCTTTGCCACGAGACTGCAGATCACTAGCAAGTTTTTCCGGATTAAGTCTCTCTGAGTCAGATAGTAATTCCGCCCGAGCCACAGCAGCTATGATCACACCATTGGCAGGTCCAAATGCGTCCACAAGAGCTTGCTGAAACACATTGCGGCGGGTGGTATTGGATCGCGGCTCAAAAATTGCCCATATCTTTTCCCTCGGATATCTCTGGCGCAGGGCTTGAAGCGTTTGATGGATTGCTGTAGGGTGGTGACCAAAATCATCGAGCACTATCACTCCACCAGCAATACCGCGCACCTCTAACCGGCGTCTAACCCCTTTAAAGGTATCAAATGCTTCTTGGATCTGATGGTTCTTCAAACCGCAATATTTCGCCACAGCGATTACAGCAAGCGCATTCCTAATATTGAACTCACCTAACAACCCAATTTTGAACTTGAAGCTTGGAATCTCAAACTCCGACACCGTGGGAGCGTAGGCTGTATTGAATGCGCGCAAGGCATTACCCTCGCCAAACCCAAACCGCTTCACCGGACAATGTGCGGCGTGAAGAATCGAAGCTATATTTGGATCGTCTCCATTGACAAACAACGCGCCGTTACGAGGTATAATACGGATTAGCTGGATAAATGCCTTTTTTACGGCCTCCAGGTTCTCAAAAATATCTGCGTGATCGAACTCTATGTTATTTATTACTGCGATTTCCGGGCAATAGTGGAGAAACTTACTACGCTTATCGAAGAAGGCCGTATCATATTCATCACCTTCCAAAATCACCCACTCGCTCTCTGTGAACCGCGCCCCGCATTCGAAATTGAGCGGAATCCCACCTATTAGAAAGCTTGGGTTCAACCCAGCGTGCTCGAACACCCACGCCATCAATGAAGTAACAGTAGTCTTTCCATGAGTGCCGGTAATCACAATACATCTCTTGCCCCGCAAAAAGAACTCCTTCAACAATTCCGGCAAAGAACAGTAGAAAAGTTTTTTCTCCAAAACATACTCAACCTCCGGGTTTCCGCGGGAAACTGCGTTCCCAATCACTACAAGATCAGGGTGCGGCTGTAAATTCCGCTCAGCGTACCCCTCGACAACCGGAATCCCATGCCGCATTAGATATGTCGACATGGGCGGATACACATTCTGATCGGAACCTCTAACCTGATAACCCTTTTCCTTCAAGGCGACGGCCACGGACGCCATCGCAGTACCACAAATTCCTATGAAATGAACCGATCGAATTTCGCGAAACATCGTTTTGAAAGATTAGATAGGCTAACAGGTGTGATAAAGTTAAAACACCATCTACTGTCGGAGCTTTCGTTCCAAGATTTCCCCAACCAACTTTGGGTTTGCACGTCCGCGGGTCAGTTTCATGACCTGGCCCTTGAGAAAGTTTAAAGCCGCCGTTTTCCCGCCCTTAAAATCTGCGACGGGCCCTGGATTCTCAGCAATTACACGTGCACAAATCTCTTCTATAGTTTTTTCGTCCGTAATCTGTTTCAATCCACGGGATTCTACTATAAGACTGGGAGCCTGGCCTGTTTCAAACATCTCTGCGAACACCTCTTGAGCTGCACTAGAACTAATTTCTCCTGCCTCCACTAGTTCAATCAGCTCCAACAATTCATTGGCGGTAAACTTTAAGTCTTTGAGGCCAGAAAGGACAACTTCTTCAGGTGGTACACCCGCGGCAATCTGCTCCTGTTTTTCACGTTCATTCAACTCAGCCAACTTCCCTCGCAACGTGTTGATTATCCAATTAGCCAGCGTCTTAGGGTTACGAGCTTTTGGCGCAAGTGACTCAAAATACAGGCAAAAATCTGGGTGTGCTTTAAAAACCTCAGCATCTTGGGGCGGCAACCCATATTGTCTCATCAACCTGAACTTCCGTTGTAACGGAAGCTCTATCATTCGCTTACGGAGAGCCGCCAAGAGATCCTCACTAACCATCACGGGCATTAAATCAGGATCCGGGAAATATCGATAATCATGAGCATGCTCTTTTGTCCGCATTTCCTCAGTAACGCCCGCGGTCTCATCCCAACGCCTTGTGGATTGTACAACCACACCTCCATTGCGAAGAACTTCTATTTGCCGGTTTATCTCGTATTCTAAGGCGCGCCTAACCCCCGAAAAACTGTTCATGTTTTTTATCTCAATTTTGGCTCCTAACGAAGAACTGCCACGTGGTCGGACACTCACATTTACATCGCAACGAACCATGCCCTTCTCCATATCACAATCGCTAATCCCACCTTGCACAAGCACCTCTTTTAACGCATTCAGATAGGCAAACGCCATATCTGGGCTGGTGATGTCTGGTTCGCTAACAATCTCCAATAATGGAATCCCCGCCCGATTGAAATCCACCCCACTGCAAGTGCCAAAATGAAAACTTTTCCCCACATCCTCTTCCAAATGCACCCGAGTAACTCGCACCTTAACGACTTGGCCGTGGAACTCAAACTCTAGGTAGCCATTCACTGCACAGGGTTGATCGTATTGCGAGATCTGATAATTCTTTGGCATGTCAGGGTAAAAATAGTTCTTACGATCAAACCTCGCCCGCTTTGGGATCTCACAATTCAAAAGCATCCCAGCCAATATTGTCAGGTGCCATGCTTCCTCATTCAAAACCGGGAGAGTCCCCGGCAAGCCCAAACATACCGGGCACACATTCGTGTTTGGCGGAGCCCCATAGTGATTGGGACAACCACACCAAAGTTTGGATTTTGTCTTAAGCTGAACGTGCGTTTCCAGTCCTATGACCGCTTCGTATTCAATCACGCAAAATATAAAACCTTGGAACCTTGCGTAATCCAAGCCAAAACCTTTTGGGCATATGCATAACAAATGGGGGCTTTCCTACCGTGGCATTCAGAAAAACCCGTTAATTACTCGCTCGACCCTTCCAAAGGTGTAGGATTTGATGCCACCAGCGCATGGTCCTATTTTCCTCTGGTGCTTTTTTCGTGTTCAATTTCACCAACCCAAGCCCTTCTGCCAATTCATCGAGCAAAACAATTACCTCACTCTTGGCTTTCCTTGAAAGCCTCAAAACCCACAAACAAAGCGCTCCACCCATCAATATGGCGAGCCATCCCACTGAACTGGCCTGCAACCGTAATAAGGCCAAACCCAACGCAATAAGTCCCACAAAACACAATTTTGTGGTCGGCGTCCATATGGTCCACAGGCGACACCGGATCAGGCGTCTTTTTTCTGGATACAGTTCACAGGCAGTCTGAAGCCGAACTCCAACCCAAGTATTCGCTAACAGCTCTAAATCGAAGTCTTCCCATCCCGAATCCAATCTATAGGGACAGCCCAGCTTTTCCAACTCGGACAACACTTGCTGAAGGAAACTCATACGATCAACGTCTAGACCTTCCACCCAATACGCTAGTGTGCTTGGCAACCTCGTTTTCCTTAGGGATATTGCCTTCCAAGAATCACGTAGGTTACAATTAAGGCATAATTGGAACTTCGGTTTGTGCCTTGCAACGTTTCGAACAAATGGACCCAATAGATGCATTAAGGCAATCAACGATCGTACCCACCAATAATCTTTTCCCTCAGGCACGCGGGCTATTAGCGCGTAATAAACGGCCGATATCAATGGCAAAATAGCCGTTATTGCCGCTAAAACTAAAACGCCATGAAACCATAAACCCACTATAGTCATCGGCACCACTAGCAAAACAAGATACTCAACTGTACAAAGAAGGTTGGTGAGTTCCCATCCTGGTCCCTTGAAGGATTTAGGTTGAAAAGGCGCACTGGCAAACCGGCCGTGGTAAACTAAAATCTTTTGAAACGGCCATATGATCAGGGATTGCTTATAAATTCGTCCTCGCCATTGGGGTGTACCCAGGAAGCTAAATCGTCTTGGATGTTTCTTAACTAACAACGCCTCTGCTTCACCGTAACCGATTTGCTGACGAAGGTAACCTGTTAAAGTTGACCGCCGGTGGTGCCAAACAACTGCTGCTGGAGCAAAACCAATTTTGTATCCTGCGTCTTGAACCCGCCAACAAATATCCACGTCATCCCCTGCCCGCGTGAAGACCGGATCAAACCCACCTACTCGGTCAAACACCCACTTGTAAAACGCCATGTTGCACCCTGGTACGTGCTCAGCAACCGTGTGGCTGAGCATGACATGCCTTGGGTTCCCTGGCGCAAAACGGACCGCGGTGGCTACGTAATCGTCGACAAGCGGGGGCAAATTTGGACCTCCAACACAAACGTAGTCGCCAGAAACAAGTTCCTTAACTAGATATGTCAACCAGTGTTCATCGACCACGCAATCTGCATCAGTGAAAGCAACTATCTCACCAGTCGCAGCAGCAATTCCTGTATTTCTCGCCGTTCCTAAACCAAGGTTTCTATCGTGACGGATGTACCGGACTCGAGGGAATCGTTTTACCAAATTAGGGGTTTCATCTGTAGATCCATCGTCCACAACAATTATTTCGTAGTCCGGGTAATCCAGGCGGTTTAGCGATTGAAGGCATGCTTCAAGCATGGGTGCCGCATTCCAAGCAGGGACAACCACTGAGACCCGCGGAAGCGGTTGCACATTAAAGACGGGCAAGTTTAAAAATTTTTCCTTCACTACTTCGAATGCAAGTTTGGGTCTCCGCTCTGTTGTGGTTAGCCCAAACGCCCAATCATCTACCGATTTTCCTCCTACATACCATTCGTCCGTAAAATTAAACACCACCAAACCTGCTGTGCCGCATTCAAAAGCCGTTTCAATTTGCCACTCGAGAAACTTTGCCTGTGCTATTTCGCCTTCCCGAAGCGAATCCATACCTATCTCTCCCAAAACGAGAGGACATTCATCAGCCAAGTGGTGTAGTTTATAGACGTATGCTTCGAAGGCATGACGAGTGTGTAAATACACATTAAAGCAAATGAAATCTTGGTCGGGCGGTTCCAAGAATTCTGTAGAGGGGTAATTGGCATACGTACACAGGCATTCGGGATCCACATCTTTTGCGGTCCAGATTAAGTCCCGAATAAATCTTTCTACCTTCCTAGCACCGTACCATCGAACTATATCTGGCGGGATTTCATTACCAACACTAAGTGCGAAAAAAGCTGGGTGTCCCGCGCACTGTCGGGTGGCCTTTTTGACCTGGTTAATAATCTCTGCCCTATCTTTCGCGGAATCTAGAAAACAACGTTGACGGTTCCACGGCACATCTACAAACACCCTTAAATCATACTCTTGAGCTAGATCTAAGAACCAACGAGGTGGGACTTCATACACCCTAATAACATTGGCATGCAGCGCTTGGAGTAAGTTAAAATCCCGCCTACTGTCTTCGGGTGATTTGAAAGGCTCTCCTTTTGGATTTGGTGGAAAAGGCCCATAGGCAACACCCCGCAAGTAAAACTTTGCGCCCCTCAGACGGAAAAACTTTCCGTCGGTCTTCACCCTCTGGCTGTTTGCACCTAAGTTACCCACACTTTATAAAAGCAGCAGCTCAGAACCACCTTATGGTGGCCAGTTTTCGCACGATATTAGATCCGCTAGTAATGACTTATTTAGCTGGGAAGTTATTCAATTTGAATATTGATTCCAAGGCGCTCCAACGTGGTACCTTCTACAAAGCTTAGTTGTGACAACGCCTTGTTGTAATTTGCTAAAGCTTGCACTTCACTGCTCATTGCCGCAGTGAGATCACGTTGCATTTGTGTCACCGTGTAGGTAGTACTTTTACCAGCTTCCAGCTTCCGCATTTCAGCTTCTAACGCAATTTCGGCATATTCACGAGCCTTTCGTGTAGCTGCAACCCGCAGGTAACTGGATTCAGCTTGGCGTATAGCGTCATCGACTTGGGCCATTATATCTCTTTCAAGCCTTTTGAGGGTTAACATAGCTTGTTCGAGTGCTAGTTTAGTAGCCTTGTAGTTATTGCGCGCTGCTACATTACCGATGGGTAAAGTGATCTGTGCCCCTACGTAGTAGAAGGGTTGTTCTCTATCCCTGATGTCTCCGAAGATACCACCAAACTCTGGCGTTGATCCTGCATACCCACCCCCCACACGGACATCAAGTTCAGGGAAAAGTTGATTTCTATCATATTTTAACTGCACTCCCAAACGTTCCAGATCCAACTTTGCCTGGAGGATTTCTGGCCGTTCCGTCAATGCTCGGGTCCAGCTAAGTTGCCGATCGAATACTTGGACAGGTGCTTGTAAAGTTTCTGATGGTTCAATCTGCACATCCGTAAGTTCGGAATATTTATCAGCTATAAGCTTTTTCAAGGCGTGTTCTTGAATAGCAAGATTATTTCGGGCGGAAATTAGATCTGCTTCTGCAGCAGCCAATTGTGCCTCTGCCTGTTTTACGTCCAAAGGTGTCATCGCACCTATCTCCGCCCGCTTCCGGTTTTCGGTCACTAGCTGCTTCCCAAGTTCAACCGCCTTTTCTTGCACGCGAACGTACTCCCGTTGGGCAATCAAATCGTAGTAAGTTTGTTCCACAGTGGTAACGATACTCATTACGCGTTGCTTAAACGTTAGTTGTGAATACTGAAGCCGATTTTTTGCGACGCGGATGTTCAAACGGGGGCTATCAAACCAAAAGTTTTTTAGTAACGGTTGTGTCACATCCAACGTCAGAGAACCACGACCCACAGAGTAAGGGATCGATAGCGAGCGCCAGGTATTTGTATCGAACGCGTACCGAGTACCTTCAGTATCAGTCGCTGTTAGACTAAGGGTGTAACGCGTGCCAATAGGTAGCTGGCCGGAAATTGAGCTGGAAATATTGTCTGATTCTGAGCGTTGACCCGGTATTTCGATTGTACCTTGTAAAAGTGTAGATCCGGCTTTTTGGTAGCTATGTTGACCAGACAACCCTAAAGCAGGATCGTATGCCCCGTACAACCCTTTCAGATTAGCAAGAGCAATCATTGGGTTATATCGTTCAATCTGGATTTCCAGGTTTTTCTGTACAGCCATTTTTATAACTTGTTCCAAGGTTAACGACATAACCGTATTGGTGGTGCCAGGGTAACTAGATAACCCTTGAACAGCTTCCCCCGCCGATGTGCTTAAAACGAGACTAAGCTGTAACACCATTGTGGTACCTTTACATGCAATGACGCGCCATTTGAACTGCGCAACCCTGCCTTCTGGTCGCTCTCCTTTTGTGCGTGGCCTTTGCAAGCTACGTTCTAGTAATCGCATATAGGCTATTTTCTGGATAATCTGGATAAAGTTGAGCTTAAAGCCAAATTAGTTTTCTGCCGAGTGTATCTTAGGCCCTATATTGCCCGCTATATGGGCTTTCGAGATAGTATGCTGGGCGCGGATCAATCTGTCTATGATTCCTTCCCAAGGAACCTCCCGCGGTGGAGCTTCAACCAAAATTAGCCGCGCACAAGAGGCATCGGCCTTATAAAGCTCCGAATATAGGAGGTGCGCGTAACTAACTGGATCGGCTGGCATCACAGAAAGCCCTTTAACAGCATTTCTAGGTGGTAAGTTTTTGTGTGCTATTACGTAGCATTCTGACAAAGTAAACCCGAATCTACGCGCCTCTTCAGAATAATGATACAAAATGTTGTTGGAATCCGTGGGGCGAAACTCCACCAAATGCAGGGGTGTTCGGGGGGAATAATGCCGCGGCAATAAACCTGGGCTACGCAATGGAATATCGATGTTACCTGTGGAGCCACGTGCGATTTTACCAATCACCCCCTCCAAAATCGCAGCATGTAGTATCCCCGGCCTCAAAATTTGGGGAGGATCCACAGTCAGATCAAGCACAGTAGACTCGATCCCAACTTGCGTAGGGCCTGCATCAACAACCAAATCAATCTTATCTCCGAGTTGTTCGATCACATGACCTGCAGTCGTTGGCGAAAGATAACCTGACAAATTTGCACTAGGTGCAGCTAAGGGTACCCCGCATTTACTAATTAAAGCCAAAGTAAAAGCCTGATTAGGCATGCGAACCGCCACTGTTGGCCCACCGGCCGTGACTATGTCTGGTACCCGAAAGTTTTTCCTTAACACCATAGTCAAAGGTCCAGGCCAAAAAAAACTGCTAAGTAGCTGTGCCGTAGAAGGCCACTCTGCAACGTATTCTTTTGCCATTTCAACACTGGAGACATGGATGATTATTGGGTTGTTAGAAGGACGGCCTTTGACAGAAAAAATTCGACTTACAGCGACCGGGTTCGTGGCGCATGCTGCAAGTCCATACACTGTTTCCGTAGGCACAGCCACTAACCCACCGGAGAGTATAATTTCAGCAGCTTTCTCAATCGCACGGGCAAAAGATTCAGCGGAATCTATTTTTACAAGCTCTGCCATTTTGCGCCCAGTAATCGTCAAAAATTCAGTTCTCGGGTTCTCTTATTCATACCGCAATGCTTCAATCGGGTCTAAACGAGAGGCCTTCCGTGCCGGATAAAAGCCAAAGAAAATCCCAATTACTGCGCTAAAGACAAATGCGCCTACCACTGCATACATTGGGGTCAAAATGGGCCAACCAGTTTTGGATGCAATTGCATGTGCTACCGCCACTCCCAGTCCAATTCCTAAAAACCCCCCCAACACACTTAGGGTTACTGCTTCGATAAGGAACTGCAGCAGGATATCTTTTGGACGCGCACCTACAGCCATTCGAATTCCGATTTCCCTGGTACGTTCAGTCACGCTAACTAACATAATGTTCATAATCCCTATCCCACCCACGATCAATGACACACCAGCTATTGCTCCCAAAAGAATTGTCATCGTCCTAGACTGCGCAGTTGCAAACTCGGCGATATCTTGCTGGGTTCGCACCGTAAAATCGTCTTCCTTATCAGCCCCAATCTTGTGTAACTGACGCAGTAAAAGCGTGATTTGATCCTGAATAAACGGCAACAGCTGTGCACTTTGAGCCTGGACTACGATTGTCCGAAGATTTGTCACATTCAGTAATCGTCGCATTGCGGTTGTGTATGGAACCAGTACCAAATCATCTTGGTCGAATCCCACCATTGAAAACCCACGAGGCTTTAACACGCCAACGACTGTGAACGGGATGTTTCTGATACGAACGATCTTACCAATCGGGTCTTCGTCTCCAAACAGTTGGGTTGCTACTGTCCGTCCGAGTATAGCTACTTTATTGGCGCTACGAACGTCCATCTCAGAAAAACCAGTGCCGGCTTCACACGCCCAGTTACGAATCTGTAGGTATTCTGCTGATACCCCCAAAACTTGGGTGTACCAATCCTGATTCCCTACTGCAATTCTGAAACTACTTCGTACCTCTGGGCTAATAGCGACTACACCAGGCACCTCCCTTAAAATTGCTTGAGCATCCTCAAGCGTCAACGTAGGCGCTGATCCCCAACCGCCGCGAACCCCGCCCCTTGTCAAGCTACCACTAAATACCATTATCACGTTTTGGCCCATGTTAGCTATTTCAGACTCGATCTGGGCCTTTGCTCCGTTACCAATCGCAACCATAGCAATCACGGCCCCTACTCCGATTATAATACCCAGCATGGTCAATAACGTCCGCATCTTGTTTCTGCGAAGTGCGCGCAACGCTATTCGTATTATCGTTATGAGTCTCATACCGCCTTTACTCAACCTGAATGGCTGGGTGTTCAGAGCGCAACTTTTTTAGTTCCTCACGAGCAATTAATCGTTCCGTAACAGGGACATCCTTTAAAATCCGCCCGTCCCGTAACACCACCATCCGGCGTGCATATTTCGCTACATCGGGTTCGTGCGTAACCATTACAATTGTGACCCCCTTCTCATTTAAGTCCTGGAAAACTCCCATCAATTCCACGCTGGAAAGGCTATCAAGGTTCCCCGTAGGTTCATCTGCCAGCACTAGTGAAGGGTTCATTACCAATGCCCTGGCTATCGCTACGCGTTGTTGTTGTCCCCCAGAGAGCTGGCTTGGTACTGCATTAATTTTCTCTCCTAACCCAACCAACTGAAGCATGTTAATTGCGCGCTGACGCATTTCTGCCTTACTGAAATGATTCTTGGCATAAAACATTGGCAGTTCGACATTTTCGAGGGCGGTGGTTCTGGGGAGCAAGTTGAAGTTTTGGAAAACAAAACCAACTTTCCGATTACGGATTTCTGCCCGTTCATCTGGACCTAATGTCGAAACATCCACCCCATCTAAAAAATATTGTCCCCAAGTGGGCCTGTCTAAGCAGCCGATTATGTTCATGAGGGTTGATTTACCTGATCCACTCGCGCCCATTATCGCCACAAACTCACCTTGGCATACTTCAAGTGAAACACCCCGTACCGCATGGACTTCCACTTCACCGGTCCGATAAATTTTATGGACGTCAACGAGCTTAATAACGGGGATCTGGTCGCGCATGGATCAAATCAACTTAAAAGTTTTTCGCGTATGGTTTATCGCGGCCGTCTAAATGGAACAAATGGGTTATTGGGTTGCAATGATTGTCTTTCACCAGTTGGAATTATACCCACTACCACCTCCTCACCCTCAGCAAGACCTTCAACAACTTCGGTATTTACCCCATCGGTGATACCAATCTTAATTTCCACTGGCTTTAATGTCGGTTTCCCCGAAGTATTTGTAACAAGCACATAAACTGTGCGTACCTCTAGTTGTTCATCTGTCAGATTAGAAACGCGACCCATTCTTCTACCAGCCCCGAAGCCTCGACCTCGGCCACCAATCCGTTCACGGTCAACTGGTAATGCAGCGGCTGCCATTCGCCCTGCAGCCTGAGCATCGAAATTTGTGACTGTTTCCGGAGGTCTAAAGCGCAAGGCTGCATTAGGAATTAACAAAGCGGATTCTCGTTGAGCTGTTATGATTCGCACGTTGGCCGTCATGCCCGGCAGTAGTTTCAAGTCGTGGTTTGTCACCAAAATAATACAAGCGTAATTCACCACCCCTTGATTAGTAATTGGGCCGTATCTGACCTGCGTGACTGCACCTTCAAACGTCCGGTTCGGATATGCGTCCACAGTAAACTTCACAGGTTGTCCGACGGATACATTCCCAATGTCAGCCTCGGAAACCAAAGCGTCTATTTGCATATACCTTAAGTCATTTGCAATCACAAACAAAGTTGGCGCACTCAAGCTTGCAGCTACTGTCTGGCCAACATCTACTTTCCGCGAAATCACTACGCCATCCACCGGCGAGTAAATGGTGCACCTCTCAACATTTACTCTGGCACGGAGCACTTCCGCCTCGCGTACTCTTACAGTCGCCTCTGCCTGACGCAGCTGAGCAATGGCCGTGTCGTATTCAGCCTTCGAAATCAACTTGTCTCGGTACAATGTTTCTGCCCGCTCAGCGTTTAACCTAGCTAATTCCAACGCAGCCTGGGCACTGGCCAAACCAGATTCAGCAGATTTCAAATCCGCTTCATAAAAGGCGGAATCTATCCTCGCAACTACCTGGCCAGCCTTAACAGGCGAGTTAAAATCCACCAGTATCTCCTTGATAATGCCCGAAATTTGGCTCCCAACTTCCACATTTGTTAATGGAGTTAAAGAACCAGTTGCAGTCACTACCTGTTCCAAATGGCCACGTGTAACCTTTGCAGTCTGATACTGAGGCAATTGTCCCTCAGATCGCTTAACATACCAGTATGTGCCCACTGCTCCTAGTAGAAGGGGCAACCATACCCATTTTAAAAATGATTTCTTCATCGTTTCTTCGCTAACTTTCCAAATCTTACCAGGTTAGACCCGGGCAAAGCGATTTCATATATTTGACGCGGCATTGGTGGCTATGTTCAAAAACCCCCACCAATAAATCCATCCTTAATGCTGGCGGCTGGCGAAACAAGGTAGTTAGTAAATTAGCACCCCTGCAAAATTATACCAAGTAAAAATTCCCCTTTTCCTTGCGTGGCGTAGCTGCTACCCACAATAAACAACCGTAACTAAACATAAGCACTCTTGGGATCAAAAAAAATCAACCGGACGGGTTGGTTGCTTTACCATGTCATCCTATACGATCAGACAACATCAGTTGCTTCCCATACCGATTGGTGGGGTATCCCAAAAGCAGTCCAGCGCCCAAGAAATCTCGACTTCCCTTCCCCTTGGATAAGCCAGTCTTATTTAGCTTGGTACACCCGTCCTGAAAATGCTTCGCGTTAGGTTAGAGGGATACATAATCCTGGATGAAATCCTCGCGTTCAATTGACACGGGGCCCAGATGAATTCATCTCTTGGCTTATAGTTTCGGTGGAATTTTAACTTCAATATGAAGCTCCCGGAGCTGTTTCGGACTCACCGTACTTGGAGAGTCAGTCATTAGACAGGTTCCCTTCGCCGTCTTAGGGAATGCAATCACATCCCTTATTGATTGTGTTTTGCAAAGAATTGCACAAAGCCGATCGAATCCAAGCGCGATTCCGCCGTGCGGAGGTGCACCGTACTTAAAGGCCTCTAACATGTATCCGAATCTCAACCTAGTTTCCTGGGGAGGGATCTTAAGGACCTCTTCGAAAATTAGTTTTTGTAATTCTGGTTGGTGTATACGGATGCTTCCTCCACCAAGCTCGACCCCGTTTAAGACTATGTCATAATGTTGACCCCGGACTTTGTGTGGGTCGGTTTTTAGTAAAGGCACATCTTCGGGCACAGGAGCAGTAAATGGGTGATGCGTCGAATACCACCTCTGATTTTCTTTGTCGTAACTCAGCAAAGGAAAATCTTCGATCCAACAAAAATCGTACCTATCAGGAATCCGGAGTTTGCCAAGCTGAGTTAACAACTGAGCAGAATAGAGTCTGATTCGACCCAACACCTCGCATGCTGTTTCCCACCGATCCGCAGCAAACAATATTAGGTCCCCTTCCTCTATGTTCAGTTTTTGCTGAAGGGCTTGTTTTTCTGTTTCGGATAGAAACTTTAGGATGGGGGATTTCCATTCCCCGTTTTCGACCTTAATGTATGCAAGGCCCTTTAAGCCACCGGCCCGTGCCATCTCAGTCATCGCCTCAATTTGTCCTTGCGTGACACAGGCTAGTCCTTTCGCGTTAATAGCTTTCACAACGCCACCCGCCGCCACAGCATTGCTGAACACACGAAAATTACTTCCCCGGAATTCATCAGTAAGATCAACAAGTTCTAGTCCAAACCTCGTATCAGGTTTATCGGTACCAAATCGATTCATTGCATCCCTGAAAGCGATGCGCGGGAATGGGACGGCGATTTCGATACCAAGAATCTCTTTCCAAATTCGCGCCAGTAATCCCTCGATGAGCGAGTAGATGTCCTCGCGATCCACAAAGCTCATCTCGATATCTATCTGCGTAAACTCTGGCTGTCTATCTGCGCGTAAATCCTCGTCTCGATAACACCTCGCCAGTTGGAAGTATTTATCCACCCCAGCAACCATCAAGATTTGTTTGAACTGTTGAGGCGATTGTGGAAGGGCATAAAAAAGTCCAGGTTGCAACCTACATGGTACTATAAACTCACGGGCGCCTTCGGGAGTAGACTTAAACAGGGTTGGTGTTTCTATCTCAATAAACCCTTTTTCATGCATGTACAGCCTGGTTGCCAAGGCGGCTTGATATCTAATCCAGAGGTTGCGAAACATTTCGGGGCGTCTCAAATCTAAATAACGGTATTTAAGACGGATGTCCTCCGACACCTGGGCTGCCACCTCAGGATCGTCTATTGGGAACGGCAAAACCTCCGCTGAATTTAGCACTTCAAGTTCATTTACTACGACCTCGATTTGCCCCGTAGCAATTTTCGGGTTTTCAGTGCCTTCGGGACGTTTTCTAACCGTGCCTGTGACTGCGACCACGGATTCAGGTCGTAACGCAGCTGCACGATCTACCAATTCTTGACCCACAAGAGACGGGTCAAACACCAGTTGGGTTCGACCTTCGCGGTCTCGGATATCAATAAATACTACTCCCCCTAGGTCACGCCGCGAATGGACCCACCCGCATAAGGTCACAGTGCACCCCACGTGCTCAAGCCTTAATTCGTTACAATGATGTGTCCGTTTTTTCATTCCCAAACTCTCTCTTCTTTTAGTTGCCGGATAATGCCCAGGCATAAAGAATAATTCAAAGCCATTTTTGTTTCCCAACGAAGCTTTTTACTCAGAGTCGTTTCCCGACACGGCACCCTTGCAAATACCCCGTTGGCTCGATCGAATGAACTCAATCAAGTGACAAATCTCTGGCAATGCCGGCAATTCCTGTTCGATCTTGGCAAGGGCATTAGGAATCGACAACCCTTGCCTATAAAGAATCTTAAAAGCAGTTCGAATGTGGCGCTGCACTTCTGGCGGCACTCCGTTTCGTTCCATTCCCACCCGGTTTACCGTATGAACAACCCCAGGATTCCCATCTACCATCATGTACGGGGGCACATCCTTGACTACCTTGGTGCAACCTCCAATCATTGCCATGGTTCCGATCCGACAGAATTGGTGGACGGCCGCTAACCCACCGATTACCGCTCGATCCTCTACAACTACGTGTCCGCCCAAAGTGGCCACATTAGACATTATTACGTGGTTACCTAATACAACATTATGAGCTATATGACAGTACGCCAAAATGTGATTGTGAGATCCAATTACAGTGGCTTCTCCATCGCCGGTGGCACTATGCACCGTTACGTACTCGCGGAATGTGTTATAGTTGCCAATTACAGTCTTTGTAATTCCACCTCGCCACTTAAGATCCTGGGTTTTCAACCCAATACTGGCAAAAGGATAAAATTCATTCCCTTCACCTATGGTGGTAACTCCGTCAATTACCACATGCGAATGGAGTTTACACCCAGGGCCCAACTCAACGTTTCCACCAATTACACAATATGGCCCAATGTAACAATCCGGGCCTATCTTGGCTTTAGGATGAACTATTGCCGTTGGATGAATGTATGCGGATCCCATAGCTGGAAAAGTGTATTGCCCTGCCGGGAAAGTTTAAATCAAGCATCCTGTAACATGAAGGTTACTTGGGCCTCGCTTACGATCTCACCGTTCACCTTGCATACGCCTTTGGCACGCCCAATCCTTCCCCGAACTCGTGTCAATTCGACTTCTATCACTAAGGTATCTCCCGGTCTAACTGGTTTGCGCCATTTGACCTCTTCGGCCGACATGAAATACGCGAGCTTGCCTTCGGTTTGTCCTTTGGTGAACATCAAAATACCTGCGGCTTGTGCAATGGCTTCGAGCTGAAGGACGCCAGGCATTATTGGGTGGCCAGGGAAATGACCTTGGAAGTATTCTTCGTTTATAGACACGTTCTTTATGGCTACTATACGATTCTCCTCCAGCCGTGCCACACGATCAATCATCAAAAATGGATATCTGTGTGGCAAAATTTTCATAACCCTCATAATGTCCATAACCGTCTCAGTTGGTACGGGTTCAACTGGAGCACCCTCTTTCGGCTGCTCTGGAGTTGTTAATCCTACCGGCAGTGCGAATGCCTGAGCCACTGACTTGGTTTTCCTCTCCAAAGCCAAAAGTGCCCGAACAAGCTCAATGTTTGCGGTATGATTGGGTTTAACCGCAATTACATGTCCACGAATAGGTCGACCCAACAAACAAAGATCACCAATCAAATCCAAGATCTTATGCCGGGCGAATTCCTGAGGGTAACGCATGGGTTCGGTGGTCAACACTGCATCGTCCAAAATTATAACCGCATTTTCAAGGCTTCCCCCCTTAATAAGTCCGTTTTGGATAAGATACTCGATCTCTTCCATAAAACAGAAGGTCCGTGCCCGTGAAATCTCAGCCCTCCAAGATTCCGGCGTGATATCCAGACTATAAAACTGCGTGTACCGTCCTTTCTGATCAGCACTGGTACAAGTGATTCTGAACCCGTCGTGGGGAAGCACCGTTAACATACTTTCTCCCACCTCAATTTTTACCGGTTCATTTACCACGAAAGGCTCACGGGGCTGGTTCAAACTCACAGTCCCAGCATTATCGATCAGATCACAAAACAACTTTGCACTACCATCCCCAACCGGAGGTTCGTTCGCATCCAGCTCAACTATCACATCATCTATCTCCAACCCTGAAAGGGCCGACAATAAATGTTCTACCGTGTGAATACGAACACTTCCCTTTCCAAGGGTGGTCGCCCGTGTCGTATCCACTACGTTCTCAACAACGGCGGGTATTTCTGGTCTATCCTGCAAATCTACTCGGCGGAAACGGATCCCGCTCCCCACCTCTCCGGGTATCAATGTCAAAGTAACCTTGTTGCCACTATGTAAACCGATACCGCTTACAGTAGCCTTTTTTGCAATTGTTTTACGTAGCTGCACGTGCCCATTTAACAATTTACTACGGTAATTGCAAGCCACAGACTAGCTTACAAGAAAGGGTTTGCGCCCCACCCAAAACTTACGTAACTTCCATCATGGGTGTGGGATTGTTTCCCTGGACAGTGTAAGCTAGCAATGACAGATTTTAAATAAAGATGGATATGGCGAGTTTATGCCCGAGTCGGAACTAAAATCTTTACGCCCACTGGTGAGCCAGAGTAAACCCCGAATCCCGCGGTCATTTAAGGATTTAACGCCTACCAGGGCATTTCACCCCACCAAGTTTTTCCGCGAAATGATATTAAAATCGCTATTAACGCCGCGAAAAGGGGGCCACAAAAACCCTAAATTGCCCAAATTAAAAGGAAACAAACTGGCAATTACCTGGATAGGTCACGCAGCTTTTCTAATACAGTTTGTGGATCTAAACGTTCTGATCGATCCGAATTTTGCCAATTGGCTGTTTCTGCTCAAAAGGGTAAAACGAGCTGGGTTGCGTCCTGAACATCTGCCGGAGATCGACTTGTTACTTCTTACCCATGCCCACTTCGATCACTTCCACAAACGTTCAATTAAGCGACTGCCCTATAAACCCAAAATCGCAGTGATGCCGTTAGGAATGGGCGAACTTGCACATGGATTGGGCATCAAAAGGATTGTTGAGCTTGATTGGTGGGAAACTTTCACACATAAGGACTGTCAAGTCACCCTTACCCCAGCCAAACATTGGGGCGCCCGGACATTGCACGATCACTATCGTGGCTACGGCGGTTTCGTTCTTCAGTATAGATCACGGAGTGTGTATCACGCAGGCGACACAGCCTATTTCGAGGGTTTTTCACAAATCGGGCGCATTTTACGCCCAGAAATCGCTATCTTGCCTATTGGAGCTTACGAACCAAATGCCTTCAAAAAAGTCCATATGTGCCCCGAAGATGCGTTAAAAGCCTTCAAAGACCTAAAAGCCAAATGGTTAATCCCAATGCATTTCGGGGCTTTCAAACTTTCGTTCGAAGATCCGGAAGAACCCCCACAACGCTTAATAGAAGCGGCAAAACAACGTAGAATCTTAAACCGCATTATTATCCTTGAGGAAGGCGTGCCTTTACAACTTTAAGCTTTTGGTACCGCTTTCTTCGCAGCCAATTTGCGATTAGCAACGCTAATTACATCCACCTTGCCTTTCGGTAGAATTTGAACCAATGATTACGAATCCCACATTTGCCGGCAGCGGAGTGTCTAGTATCTAAACTTCTCATTTAATTTTTCCCGGTCTGATGCCGATTACCCAAATGAGAGGTGAACGACCATGCGGTTAGAAGCCAAAAAGGTAATATCCCGGGTCCCGGTACCCGAGAAAACAAACTCCACCACCCTCAACCGGTACCCGGTAGGTTACCGAGTTTTTGGCCGGCCCAATGGATGCTCACCTCGCAAATTTTTGGTTATCCCGACCCAATTCGTAAGCCCACCTGCCTGTTCAGTAGCAATACGCCTGGTAAACAAAGTGCCAGACTCGCATGACAGTTGAAGCCCCTTGGCAGCTCAACGTTGGCTTGGAGGGTCGGGATAACCTCTTCTCTACCTGATGGCCTTAATTTCCCCCGCCTCAACAGCCGTTCGTCCACCAGCACGACCATCCACTCCACAATTTCCGTCCTCGTGGGAAGGCAGACTCAAAACATAGTCATTAAACTCAGATAAAAGATGCGGGGGTACTTTAGCCCGAAACCAACCACCACGCTCGTCGAACTTGCTTTCCAATACCTGTGCCACCTCATACAACCGAGCCATGGCTTGTGGCCTAGTTTGAGGAATGAAAAGCTCAACCTGTTTCCTCGCAGGCCGAAGTTTGTTGCTAATCTCATTGAGCAGGAGGTCCAAACCTTGACCAGTCAAAGCAGAGATCGGGATTGCATCTGGATACTTTTGATGGAGCCGAAGCAAAACCCCATTCCCATTGAGGCGATCAATCTTATTCAACACCATGATCATCGGTTTCCCCTCCGCACCAATTTCCTTCAACACCTTTTCGACCTCCCTGATTTGGTCCTCGACAAGCGGATGGCTCACATCCACCACATGAATCAGCAAGTCAGCCTGGACTACTTCCTCTAATGTGGCTTTAAAAGCCTCAACTAGTTGGGTAGGTAACTTGCGAATGAATCCAACTGTATCTGACAATAGAACGACTTGCTTATCGGGCAACTCTAACCTACGCGTGGTAGGATCAAGCGTGCAGAAAAGCAAATCTTCCGCATACACACTCGCGTTCGTAAGCCGATTCAACAAAGTCGACTTACCAGCATTGGTATATCCTACTATCGAAGCTTGCGAGATGTGATTCCGCTGCCGAGCAACCCGTTGAATTGCCCGCTGTTTTTGCACTTCCTCAAGATCGTCCTTGATCCGAGCAATTCGATCTAAGATCCGCCTTCTATCAATTTCAATTTGTTTCTCACCTTCACCACCGCGGACACCAATACCACCGGGTTGTCGCGATAAATGCTCCCAATACCGCGCGAGTCGCGGAAGTGTATGCTGCAACTGTGCTAGCTCCACCTGTAACTTGCCAGCCCGAGAATGCGCCCGTAAGGCAAATATCTCCAAAATCAAATCAGTCCGATCTATGATCTTTGTCCCAAAAATTTTCTCCAGGTTCTTAATCTGAGCGGGGGTCAGGTCCTCATCAAAAATTACAGTATCCACACCGAGCTCCTTACACCGTCGTGCAAATTCCTCTGCCTTACCCTTTCCAATAAAAGTAGCTGGGACTGGGGACTCCAATCGCTGAAACCCTTCACCCATCACTACACAACCTGCTGCCCGCGCTAATTGAGCCAACTCCTCCAACGCGTCCCTTGTCTCCCAGGGACTCGCTGAACGCCTTTCAATTGCAACCAGGAAAACCCGGCGTGATCTTTTTTGAGTTGTCTCTATAAGCGCCTTCAATCTTGCGTTTCAAGGAGTCCGCTGCGCAGAGCTTCTAAATGCATCTACCAAAACATCGGTCTCTGAAATGGCCGTTTCCGCAGCCACACGGCACCAATATTCACTAAAACCGGGAAAACTTCAATCACATTAATAACCCGGCACGTTTTGGTTTTTCGGTCTAATACCCCGCTAAATTCCAGGAACTCGGCTTGAATACCAAGCAGCCATAGGGTAGACAAAAGCTCGTGCCGACAATAACCATTGCAATTGCAAACCAAAAGGGCGGCGTGGGGAAAACCACTACTGCCATAAACCTGGCCGCTTGCTTGGCAGACAAAGGCAAACGTGTACTCCTCGTAGATATTGATCCCCAAGCTAACGCAACAAGTGGCTTGGGCGTCCAAACCCAACTAGGGGAAAGTATCTATGAATGCCTAATCGAGGGCGGTGATCCTCAACAAAAAATCAAAGAAACCTCTGTACCAGGGTTGTACCTTATCCCTTCAGAACTCGATATGTGCGGTGCCGAATTGGAGTTAAGCCGGCTTAACAATCACTTACAACGGCTCGCTTCTGTGCTGTCCCCTTTACGAAAATCCGACTTCGATTTGATCCTTATTGATTGTCCACCTTCACTTGGCCTACTCACACTAAACGCCTTCGCTGCGTCGGACTATCTCCTTATCCCCATGCAATGCGAGTACTACGCACTTGAGGGAATAACCATCCTACTCCGCGTATTAGAACAACTTAAAAGATCAGGGGTGAACCCAGGACTACGCCTGTTAGGTATAGTAATGACCATGTTCGACCCGCGGACACGACTTTCTCACCAAGTGCTCGAAGAAGTGCGGAAACATTTCCCGGAGCTGGTCTTCGAAACAGTAATACCACGGGCGACACGGTTGGCAGAGGCCCCCAGTTTCGGAAAGGCAATCATCCACTATGACAAATACAGCGCGGGAGCGGCCGCATACCAGCTCCTTGCTCAAGAGATACTTGCAAAGTTAAATATGTGACCCAAATGAGCATAAACACGGTTAAATCCACTCCCTTAATTGATAAACACCGTAACTTAGGGGCAAAATTCACTATTTTTGCCGGATGGGAAATGCCACTCTACTACCGATCGGTCCAGGCTGAGCACCTAGCAACACGCCATAAATGCGGAATATTTGACGTCTCGCATATGGGAAAAATCCTCCTCTCAGGGTCCGCCGCTTCACAACTTTTAGATTACCTATTCACCAACTCCATCAATGACCTCCAATTCGGCCATGCACGATACGGATTCTTTTGTAACCATGCCGGTGGGATAATCGATGACCTCCTTGCGTACCACTTAGATCGGGGCACATTTTACTTGGTCGTGAACGCTGGGACCGTAGAAAAGGTCCTAAGATGGATAAAACAACATGCAGCCGATTTTGGCCCCCAGGTTCAAGTTACGGATCTTACAGTTTCCCACGCTGGGATTGCCATTCAAGGACCGTTGGCACGGTCAATTGCCACCGCTGCCCTCATAAAAATTTTTCCATCTGTTAACGCAGAGTCCCTTCTAAAGCTACCTAAAAAATCCTTTCTATCCATGCCCGTAAACAATGATTTCCTTATTCTTTCGGCTACTGGATACACCGGCGAAGACGGCTTCGAGGTATTCGGCCCTGTAGAACCTATTGCCACGCTTTGGGATCTGATAACTGCAGATCTGAATGCCTCACCTGCGGGACTGGGAGCGCGTGATTCTCTCCGATTAGAAGCAGGCCTGCCACTCTACGGGCACGAAATAGACGAGGCCACTTCACCGTTTGAAGCTGGTTTAGGCCGATTTGTTAAGCTAGACAAAGGACGTTTTTTAGGTGTAGACACACTGCGAGAACATGCATCGCGACAACCCACGCGCAAATTGGTATTTCTTCAAATGCTCGAGCCTGGAGCAATACCCCGCAGTGGGGGGGAAGTCCTTTCTACAAACCAAACAGTGATTGGAAAAGTCACCAGCGGGGGGTACAGCCCCATCTTCCGTTCAGGCATCGCGCTGGCCTATGTAGCGACCACGCTAGCCGACCCTGGTACTTTACTGCAAGTCAAAGTTCGCGATCGCCTAATGTTAGCTCTTGTAGCCAGTCGACCTTCTGCTAAATCTATTCGTGGTACATCCACGTAAAATGTCCGATCCAAAGCATAAAAATGCGACGAACGGCCTTCAATTTTCTTGGGGATGTAGGACAGTAAGTGGATGGGCAATTTGCATTTTATTCTTGGCTTCCCTTTTAGCATGTACAACTAAGTCCCAAACGCCATCCCAAAAACCAAAATATTGGCGTCTCCCACAAGTTGGACCACTCAAAGTACAACCTTTTGTCCAGGGAAGAATAATCACAGTCAATCCTTCGGCATCTGCAGCCGTTGGGTGGTTTACCCCTGGGTTCTTACCTGCCCCGGGACTGGAATTTTACGCAATCCGAGATGGTATCCCAGTAGCGAAACTCGTGGCTCTTCCTGGACGTACGGAAGACTCAGTGCTTATGGAAATAATCGAAGGCGAATGCAAACCTGGGGATGAACTTACGCCAGTACCACCCAAACCCAATGAACCCTAACTAAAGGTTAAGTATCAACCGTTGTTCGCTCCAGTGTCAGAAGGAGGCTCATCTGCCTTCCCTGATGTTGCCGCAATTAACAGCTGTTGCTGATACGGTGAGTACAAGTTGAAGTAAATACCACATAGAGGACGAGGCCCATCAGTCTGACTAATGATGATGGTAATGTGTTTATCTAATGCAATCCCATGGCGTAACCCAGGGGCTCGCGTTTCATAAGCCTTGATTGCCTTCGCTAAAAGTGACTTTACCGATGCAACGAAATCCTCCGGCGTTTTCTCCAAACAAACGATGTATTTTTCGTACGCACGCCGGGCTGCATCTATCTCCGCTTTAAACATGTCGACAGTCATACACCCATAATTATAACAATTGCGGCAGAATTGCACTAAAAATGCCATGCCGCCAGGCCCAATAAAACATAACCACAAAAAGCAGCAGCAATAGATTCGTCAATCTCCGCTTGATTCAACCTTTAACGTTGACCTAGGCCCAAAAATGGCTGTCCCAATTCGGACGATTGTGGCACCCTCTTCTATTGCCACTTCGAAATCGTTACTCATACCCATGCTCAAGTGTGGTAGGGGACCACCAATCTGGTCTTCACACAGCTCCTTCAGCTCTCGAAGTTTCCTAAATACTGGGCGCACCTTCTCGGGATCAGTCGTAAATGGCGCCACAGTCATTAAACCCAAAACCTCGAGCCTTGACATACTGTTGATTTCCTTGAGTGCCCCCACGACTTCTTCAGGTTTAAACCCGTACTTAGTTGACTCACCTGCCACATTAACTTCTAACAACACGCGAATTCGACGTGCCGCTTGCTCTGCCCGTTTCTGTAATTCTTTCGCCAAATGCAAGCTGTCAACACTTTCAATCATATCAAATAGCGTGACAGCATCCTTGCACTTGTTAGTCTGCAGATGCCCTACCATATGCCATTCCAATCCCGATGGGCAAAGAGGTATTTTCACTTTTGCTTCTTGAACCCGGTTCTCACCAAAAACGCGCAGACCCAGCTCTACACTCCGTCTGATCATCTCTGGTGAATGCCCTTTCGTTACCGCCACTAAACACACAGAAGAGGCATCACGCCCTACTCGAGCACACACTCTCTCTATGGATTCCCGAACTCGTTGTATATTTCGTTCCAGATCTACCTCCATAGCCTCTGATATTCGCCCTCCTAGCCATATTAGGTCAATCTCATCTATATTGCTCAATAAATGTCTGTGAATCACCACGCAAGCGATTCGGTGACTGGTGTATAGACAAAAAATTCTCTACGACCGGTACTTACATGGTGAATGTGTCCCCCAAAAATATCACCTTGAATGGCTAGTTGGTGCAACGGTCCTGATCTTCACCTGCGCTGGCTCTAAGCCGTTGCTTCTTACCCGCAAGATCAACGTCCCTGGCTGATTCTTCAAACCGCGCACTATTACCAAACAGAGCCCGTTAAATGCTGCTCGTTCACGCAATTTAAAAGATTCGTAGCTTGTAGGATCACCGTTATCGGTTGCCACAATTACACCGGGACCTTGGAGGTCGAACTCAAGCCGGTTTGCCGCCCTTGGGACTGTAATCCCGTTCCGATCAACCACCCTCACCGTGACAAAGCAAAGGTCTTTTCCATCTGCCACAATCACCTTTCTATCGGGTTCTAGTTTCACCGTAACAGGTGCCTCTGCAGTGCGAACTTCGGTGCGAGCCCATAGGGAACCGTTACGATATGCAACTGCTTCTAACACGCCCGGTTCATACACGACATCGTCCCATCGAAGCCGATACTCCAAGGGACCTTTCTTTTTTCTCCCAAGAGAGCGACCATTTAAAACCAATTCGACTTCATCCCCCGTTGTAAAAACGTGCACGGGAGTGACTAAGCCAACACGTTCCGGCCATGTCCAGTGTGGGAGTATATGTACCATTGGCAAATTGGGCCGCCACCTCGATTGATAGAGGTAAAAACGATCCTTTTTGAAGCCTGCAAGATCAATTATCCCAAAATAGGAACTTCGCGATGAGTAATACGGTGTAGGTTCTCCGAGGTAATCCCAACCCGACCAAACAAATTCCCCAGCTACAAACGGATGCGAATCGAGCGTAGCAAATACGCGGTCTGCAGACGAACCAAACGGCGCTGTGTATAACTCGTAGGCACTCACGTAACCTGTGTGTGGATCACCGCCCAAGCCATCCTTTACTGGTGCGCTTACGCCTTCGTACACAGGGAACAGATACGTGCCCCGAGTACTAACTGCGGCAGCCGTCTCCGTGCTGATAATCATCTTTTGAGGAAAGGCTTTTCGGAACGCAGTGTATTGGGGTGCGCACCTGTATCCCGTCAAATCCGCGTATGCATCCCCGAATCGCACGCCTTCCCCTTGGTAATTGAGCCCAATAATATCCACTACTGCAGGTAGAGGCATTTCGGGTTTTGCCCAATTCATGGCTGTTGTAATGGGCCGTGTTGGGTCCTCCTCCCTTACTATCTCTACCAAACGCTTAGCCACTATCGCCCCAGCTTCGCCCGTGTACTGTTCACCTACTTCATTACCAATGCTCCAAATAAACACACACGGATGATTCCTATCGCGCCTGACATGCGCCCGTAGATCCTGCTCATGCCAATCCCCAAAGATTAGATGGAAATCGTATGGTGTCTTGGCTCGATACCATACGTCGAAGGTTTCGTTTAGCACGAGAAAACCCATCCGGTCACACAGCTCAAGGAGCTCCGGAGCGGGCGGGTTGTGCGCAGTCCGAATAGCATTACAACCCATTTCGCGTAGTATCTGCAACTGGCGTTCAACTGCCCGCCGATTGAAAGCGGCACCTAACGGGCCTAGATCATGATGCAAATTTACGCCCCGAATTGGTATCCTTTCACCGTTAACAAATACCCCCTGATCAGGGTCGAACCTGATGGCGCGGATGCCAAATACAGTGTCATCTTGATCAATCACAACCCCACGTTGAATGATTTTGGTTACCGCCACATATAAGTTGGGTTTCTGTGTCGGCGGCGGGCCCCAGAGCCTCGGCTTTTCCAAAGTCACTTGGCTCTCTACAACAACATTTGATTGTGCGGGAACAATCACTTGGACTGGCCTTGTAGTGGCAACCGCCTGTCCAATAGGCAGTCCATGCTCACCAGCCCGATAAATCTTGGTAATTAAGGCCACTTCCACATCCACTGCTGTATCGTTCTCGACTGTAACCTGCACGTTCACAATAGCTTGTTTCCATGACACCTCAGGTGTCGTGATGAAAGTCCCCCAGTTACCAATATGGACGGGAGTCGTTTTAATAAGCCAAACGTTGCGGTAGATTCCTGCTCCTGGATACCATCGGGAGGAATCAGGTGGGTTATCGACTCTCACAGCAACGATGTTATCGGACCCAATTTTGACGAATGGCGTAATATCTAATCGCCACGTTGCGTATCCGTATGGCCAACCACCTACGATGTGACCGTTAACCCAAACGGCGGCGTAAGACATCACCCCTTCGAATTCCAAATAGATTTTCTTGGCCGCATCTACAGAAGGTAGAAAAAGTTTTTTCCGATACCATCCCACACCTGCAGTTGGTAACCGGCCCATCGCAGCGTTGCCGGATTTTATAAAAGGCCCTTCGATTGCCCAGTCGTGAGGTAAATCCACCAATTGCCAATGGGTGTCGTCGAACTCGGGTAGCACATACGGAATCGTCAACGTTGGTTCCTGTTGAGGGCGATTCACCCTTCGAGCAGGATCCTTGAGAAATGCGTTACCGGTAGGTAACACCCATGGTTTTAACGCAAACAGAGGCAGGTTCGTAACCCCAGCCTTTCCCATTGCATTTATTAAGAGATTTCCGTCTGCCTCCGCATCAAATCGCTTGACCTCTTGAAAGTTCCATTCGTCATAACACAACCGTACTGACAAGTTTGTAGGATCATCCCGAGTAAACCGCCATCCTTCGTTTACGCAAATGCGCTCCCGCGCATGACTGAGAGACCCAACGCAGCAAATTAAACAGAGTGCAATGACAATTAGTGCAGTAAGCTCTCGACTTCTCTGCGAAACTGTCTTGCTTTTTCTCACTTGAATGCCAAAACGCATGAGTCCTACAAAGCTAACCCTTTTTAAAACTTGAAAAATCCAAAACTTGGTGTGGGCCCAGAGTTCACCATCTTCAATTCCAAAACGTATCCAATGCTGGTTACTGCCCTGGCACGTAAAACCCTACCCATCCCAAACTCACCTCCTCCACAGTCATTTGTAGCTAATAGGACCCCAAAATAAATCGAGTTTACTTTCTCACCTGGCGAAAATTTGGAGATCGATGCTTTCGGCCATTGCATGATATCCAGCTGGACTTAAATGCAAGTGATCGCCGGAATCATATTGAGGCAAAAGACGTGTTGGATCAGTCGGATCACGGACCACAGCATCGAAGTCAATCACTCCGTCAAATACGGAGTTTGTGCGGATCCAAGCGTTTACAAACTGGCGAGCTGTTTCCCGGGCGTGGGTGTAATAACTATGCCCACCAAACGGTGTCAACGTGCATATAAAAGCCCGCACATTCTTCTGATGCGCTTTTTGCGCGAACTGAGTATATGCCTCAACTAAGTTGGTTGCTACGGTGATTACTTTCTCATCCGGTGCTCCCCCGATGTCATTTATTCCCTCGAAAATAATCACCCAACGGACACCACAAGTACCGAGGACATCACGATCGAAACGTGACACAGCGGTAGGGCCTAAACCACCTTTTAAAACTGCGTTTCCGCCGATTCCCATGTTTACCACCGCCAGATATGCTGTACCAAGGTTTGTTGCTAGCCGTCGTGCAAGTACATCGGGCCACCTATCATTCCCATCAGTAGTTGACCCCCTGCCATCTGTGAGTGAATCACCCAAAGTTACAATGGCAGCGCCGTTACTCGACCATACATCAACGCCAGCAATAAAATACCATCGTGTCACACGAGTTGCTTGTGGCATCGATGGAGCATTTACCACATCACCCGATTGTATAAATGAGGTTGTGCGCGACCCAGGGTGTCCCGTGATAGTTCCACGCGGAACGTTTTCGAAATAAATGCTAATAGCTAAATTGGTTAAGCTTGGGAGCTGAAAGTCTACTGGATCTGAAATTGCGATCTCGCCGGCTGGGATTGATACAGAGGCAGACCCGTTGAACTTCAAAGCGACATCGGTATCCGGATCGATTTCCCCATTGCCCGCGCTACCGCGGTTGCGGGCCAGGGCTATGTGAGCTTTCGCAATTTTCACCACCCCCGTCCCATACTCATTTGAAATACGAACTCTTAGTCGTTGTCCACTTAGAGTGCAATACACAAATTGCCGCAGTGTACATCCATCAAGTGCTACCGGAGGCAAGTTATGCGGCTCTGTCAACTGCACGCCACAGGCCCAGGTTGTTGTCCATAAGCCCTGGTCAACTGCATTGGATCGTGACACAAACAACAAAAAGACCGCCGCTGGTAATCCCCATCGCTTAATCGCAAACAAAAATTTTGCGACAATGCTGCTCAGACTCTTCAAGCCGCGATTGTGAGTCATCTTTTTGGACTTCATAATATTCAAACGTACTACCCGAGGAGTAACCATCTTCCGACAATGGTCTGTTGTATCGGTACCCCGTACAAAGCCACGGCGAAATCCGAGGCCTCAGGCCCAGGCCCTCTATTGGCTCGAATCTTAGTCCGGTTCGCGTATGCTGCGCCTAATATATACGCGTCGCGCCGAGTTCTATACCAGAAGAACGGCGCTGAATCCCGTAAACCTTGAATTTCCAACGCATATGTATGACCCGCCCTTAGTACCGGCTGTAGCGAGGGCGCAAAATCAACAAAAATTATTCCGGGCGGTTGCGGCTGATAAATTAAGCTCAACCCTTGGATAACCTCCAAAAGGTTTGTCCTAGGTCCATAGGTGTCCGGTTCACCGGCTTCTAATTTCCCAAGGTCGAACAACGCAATCGCTAAAACGTTGGTCATATCTACGCCAAACCCGTCTCCACCATAGAAAGCCATGCGTTGAAGTCTGAAATCGATTTTCGGCGTGAAGGTTTGCGCTAGGTTAGTAGAACCGCGATAGTTAAAGCTCGTTGTTTCTGTAGCGTAGTAGTACGGATTCGTAACTGTACAAATTATGGGATTTCCAGGCCAGTTCGTAGGATCGTAACAAACGTTCTGTTGAATAAACACAATATTTGAAGGGGCTAACATCGAGGGGACTGGTAATAGAGGTACCCGCGGCTCATACAAAGGCGGAATTGCTGGTATGCTGACACCTTCCACCGTTTGTTTAATAGGCATAATGAGGCCCTGTGGGTCAAAAAACATGTACTCCACACACACGCTTCGGCGGCCAAGCGCTCCTTTCCTACCGTCCGGCAATTCCAAAACGGCGTTATGATAAAAAAAGTACCATTGGCCACGAAATTGGATAATTCCGGGGTGAATCGTATAACTATTAGCTGCTTGGTCAGTAACAATGCCGCGGTAAACCCAAGGCCCTATTACGTTAGTGGCAGTGGCGTAACAAATTTTTTCCCACATCCCCTGGTGGCCGAAAGCAGCATATACAAGATAATAAAGTCTCCCCCGCTTAAAAAGCCACGGCTCCTCTGTGTAATTTGGTAAATGGACACGATGTATTGGCCCATCTAACTCCACTAAGCTCGGTTTCAATCGCACAAGGTAACAATTGCGATTTCCCCATGCCATCCATGGCGTCCCATCATCGTCCATAAAAACAGTTGGATCAATATCATCCCATGGATACGGGCTGGGAGTCATATCATCGGTAATTAAAGCTGACCCCCGCGCATCTACGAACGGGCCTGTGGGTTTGTCTGCAATCGCAACGCCGATTGCTTTGCCTGGCCGGCTATTATCATGCTGTGCGGTCGCAAACAGGTAAAATTTACCATTTAGTTCAACGACTTGGGCTGCCCATGCATCACACACCGCCCATTTGAAGTTCGTAACCTGCATGATTGGCCCATGATAAGTCCGATTCTTCACGTCTTTTGATGAATAACACAGCCACTCCCACATTGAAAACATTTCCCCTTCTTTGGCCTCGTCATGCCCAACATATAAATACACCGTGTCGCCATAAACTAAAGGCGCTGGATCAGCAGTGAACCGATCGCGAATGATAGGGTTCGTGCTAGCCAGTAAAGTTTGAGAAACTGAGGCCAGAAAAATGATGCGCACTATTGTGGTAACAGTGGTCAAATAACATTTACGCATGACCCAAACAATTACTTTAGCCCACGCCCCCGAAGCAAGCATTCCTTCCTCGAGTCCTAAAATCGTCCCCGGAGAAAAACAACCCTCGACCTCCGCCCTCCTACTGATTTTCCCTCACCCAATCCGATTGTGTGCGCGTAAATACTCCCGACTTGCCTACTATTTCAACTGCGAAAGCTTGCTCTTTAACCCATCCTCGAAGTCAATGGGATCTTGTGACCAATAAACAAATGTTTGCCCAAACTGACCTTGCCAGTAAGTAAATCGGTACCAGGAATCAAATTTGCGCCAGCCAGCGGATCCATCCATGAAAACTTCGTTTCCTCCTGCAGGTTGATTGCCTGATTTATGGGGGGGACAATCCGCATAGATATAATATCGCTCATGGTTTTTCGGTACGGCTTCTTCTGCCCATGTATTCCCCATTTTAATAACTGCGTCTGCCGCCAAAACCCAATAAGGTTTCGACAGCGAAAACTTTATAGGACTTCGCCCCTTAAACGTGCCCACAGAAGTGTACCAATTGGTCAAGCCTCCGAAATAGGAATATCCTACAACCCATTGAGGCGGCTGAGCAAAAGGTTCCCACGTAGGCAAAGTAGTCCTGCGGCTCGGACAAAGCCATACAGAAGTGACCGTTTTGTCGTTAACTTTCAATCCAACCATTGCCGCTGCTTGTGCTCCTGGATCCGTCAAGGTAATTGGAACATTCGCCCGAAGGGGTAATACGTAGTCTTCGTTTTCGTTAGCGTACATCGCTATCCCGGTGTAGATCTGCCTCAAGTTGCTAACGCACGAAATACGTCGTGCGCGTTCCTTTGCGGTACTTAATACAGGCAATAGTAACCCCGCCAAGATAGCGATTATTGCTATTACAACCAATAACTCAATGAGAGTGAATCCTATAATTCGGCAATTATATTCCTTTTTATTGCGCGGTTTCATTATCATTTTACTTTTGCTGCCGTCGGCCGAAGTGGCCGACGGCAGGCTCATATATGTTTGCAATTCTGGTAAAACGTACGTTTCCTATATTCCTATGGCTTCACCATTCTGAAGTACACGTTAGTCTTTCCCTTATCAATCGGGATGGTGATATTGGTCATGTTCTCGGAGCCTGGTACTGCAAACCATTTATCTGGTGCGTTCAAACCAACGCTATTGGTTTGGAGAATCCAACCCTTATTTGTTGGCCATGCTAGCGCAACTGCACTATCAGTGATCGAGAATTGGATCACCGGCGGATTCGGATTTATTGGTGGAGGCGGAGCAGTGAGCACAGTCACCGAGCCATCCACTGCAAGGTCGTTCTTCCAAGTCGCACCTTCACCAGTAATTGTCAATAGGTTACCATTTTCAACCGGCATATTAAACAGTACGAACCGGTCACCCGCTTGCAGCGACGGACCACGATTGACTATCTTCAAGGTCCCAGCCTTGGTAACTCTCAACACAGCGTTTGCCACAATCTTATCGTTAAGTTGTGGGTGAGACTTATCCACCTCAAACTCAAGGGTACCGCCCAAGTACAATTCGTTAACAGTTAACGTGCCTATTGGCGAGCTTGGGCTACCTGGCGCGATGGTCCCACCATCAACCTCTACCACAGAGGTAAATGTTCCATTACCACCCAATTTACCGCCGTAAACATATGTCCAATAACTGCTACTCTGTCCATTGACAATCAACGTACCATTGCTCACTACTGTATTACCGGTGTATGTATGATTGCCATTTAAGATGATGGTGCCGGTTCCGGCTTGTATAACCATACCGCTCCCTGTGATAGCCCCGTTGTACTCATATTCGCCAGACCTATTAAATATCAGGAGGCCATCATTTTGCACGTTGCCTCGACCTAAAGTACCGCTGGCCCCTCCATTGCCAATTTGAAGGGTTCCGGATTGGATTACAGTTTGGCCTTCATATGTATTTATGCCAGTGAGGGTCAGTTTTCCGATGCCGGCATGGATAACCCTACCCCTGTCTGCAACTGCCACGTTTTGATCACTCACCGCGCTAACTATGTTCCCACTGAATACCACATCGTCTGGTCGGTTGAATATCAATGACCGTTGAGTGTAATTATATTCCTCACTGTCGGTAAAGATAACGTCTCCGACAATTGATCCAGCACCTGGCGTCATTCCATCACCTAATACCAAAGCACCACCGGCAATGTACGTACCGCCTGTATATGTGTTCGTACCTGTAAGTCCGACGCTACCTGGGTTGAAGTTATTTACGTCTTTTATGACCCGCCCTGAACCCACTATGTTGCCTGAGTAGACAAACACAGCCGTATCTGGCCATATACCATCTTGGCGTACTAGCCGTAAGGTTCCGTTGTTGGTTACCACAGAACTAATCAATTGCCCGGCGTTACCTCGACAAGGTTGGAAGGTTGCACCAGGATGGATCAAAGTCCACCCTGTGTACGAATTAGCTCCAATCGCCATTAATCGACCCGCTTGAACCACTAGATTTCCGCTGCCAGTTATAATGCCGTTACCACTAAGCGCCATCATGCTTGTGCTATTGTAAATCAAAAGCCCATCATTGTGGATAGGTACATCGCCCGGCAACACACCTGTCGGCCCACCTGTGCCTAGCTGTAAAACACCTCTATTCGTAGTTCCACCCCTGTAGGTATTGTTTGCCGCCAAGATCAAGGTGCTATTAGCCTCGTTCAACAACGAACCAACACCACTAATACCTCCCGAAATTAGCGTAGTACCAGCTTTATTAAATATTAGCTGGCCATTGTTAATAATACCTCCCGAACCAACTGATCCAGAAGGACCGCCATTACCCACTTGGAGAACACCACCATTAATTACAGTACCGCCGGAATAAGTATTTTCGCCTGCTAGGATCCACTTTCCAGAACCACTCTTAATGACAGTCGTTGGCCCACCTGCGTCCCCGATTGATGCGGCCACCAGGTTGTTGTCTTGATTATCACCGGCTAAGGTGAGCATACGTCCGCCCATACCCTGCAGGCTTATTATGCCGGCGTTGATAAATCGCAATGCTCCAGCTCCCGAGGCTTGAATAACCCCACCACTCACGCCCAAGGTGAAAAGACGATCGATTGTTGCGCCTGGGCCTGTATAGACTAAAGCACCACCATCTAATACAAGATTTTCGGCTGAACTGGATGAAGCTCCGATATCACTTGGCAAACCGCCGTTCACTAGAGTTTCCACTATAAGCGTTCCATTGTTTATCACCGTGGGCCCAGTAAATCGGTTTGCTCCACCAGAAAGTGTTAGTGATCCGGTGCCACTCTTAATTAGGGACCCGGTACCATCAATGTAAGCTGAACTACTAGATGTGAGGCTATAGTCTTTTGCATTGTTATTTACGACAATCACAGAAGGTGTTACAACCGCATTAAGAATGATGGAGGTTTGACCGGGGGCTGAGTCGTCAAACACTACTGCACTCCCGTTTATATAAGTGCTTGGCGAACCGCTATAGACCCAGTTCATTGTGGTGAAGTCCCAGGAGTTATTAGCAGCTCCCGTCCATACATATGCAAGCGCCGTAACGTTTAGGTAGACTGCATTGCCTTCGACCGACAAATATCCTACGCCACCACTGAAATTACCCAGTCTAAACGTCGGGGCTGTCCCTGAAGTCCAAGTAAGTAGAGGATATTTCTGCCCTGCTGCAAACGTACCACCATTTACGTTTATGGTTACAGTACCCACCGCACTAAGTGTCCCGGCGGCAATTGGAGCAGTGCTCGTACTGGAGATGTTGTCGAATTCTAGGGTAACACCTGAGGTTGTGCCAAGTGTTAACACCCCAGGGGTAACTTGCGTCGAACTTGCAACTACTCCCAACGTAGCCCCATCTTTAACGGTAATATTTCCTGTGCCGGTCTTAGATCCCGCGATAACCAGTTTGCCACCTTCAATCACGGTCGGGCCCGTATAAGTATTTACGCCTCCAAGGATCAAAGTCCCCGCTCCGTACTTGTAAAGTGACCCACCTGAACTTGTGAGGCCCGTGTTAAACCGCACCACACGTCCTCCTGTGTCAAACTTGTAAATTTGGCCTGGCTGCGTGTTAAACCTTGGTGAATAGTCATAAGCATTAACATCACTAAATTTAAGGGTTCCACCTGCAAACGTAATAACTCCACCTCGACCTAAAGGCCCACTTACATCTGGGTTTTCAGCCCCTGCCACCGTCAAAGTACCTCCTGCCAACACAACCTCCCCGCTAAACGTGCTAGCCCCTGAGCTCAAGGTCAATGACCCATTGCTTACCACTAAAGATCCAGTCCCATAAATACCCATAGACCATAATGCTGCACCACTAGGAGCATCGTAGACCAGGACACCATAATTGTTAATCGTGTTGTTTACGATTTGTGAAGGTAAACAATCCGCGCTCTTGATTATGACTGTCCCTCCATTGATAGTAAAAGGACCTTGAATTGGGCTATCGAATTTAACTAGGTCAACTCTAGTCCAGATCAACCGTCCTGGGCCATCGACAGTGATTACCGTAGGAGAGCTATTGTCCGCCCGTAAATGATGGAATACATACCAGTCACCCGTGCCACCAAAATTCAGCGTGTGCGCCTGACCACCACCATATCGGAAGCGCACGTTGGGTTTTAGGGTAGCAGGATTGGCTGAATTATTTATCCAAGTATGTGTTTGCCCCGATAACCCTCCCCAAATGACGTCAAAGATTGTGGTAGAATCGTCACCCAGCGTAAATGCACCTGCTCCCGGATCGATAGTTATACCATTTAATCGAATGGCCGCTGCTAAACCTACAGACGCATAAAAAGTGACAGGGTCCCGTTGATTTGAAGTAATGTAAATATTTAAACCTGGTTGACCAGACCATCCTTGCATTGCAGTTGTAGTGAAAGTTACAAACACTGGTCCCGTGGTTCGCCCATCCCAAGTCATTATATCACCGGTGGAAGGGGCAGGTACACCGTTCGGATCCCAGTTACCTGCCGTTACTAAGTTTGTCCCGTTGGCCGCCCCGGTCCAAAAATATTGCGTCTGGGCCTGCAACAAACTCGCAAAAAGGAGGGATATCCCCACTGTGAGTAAGCAGCCACACTTTACCAGATTGACCTGGTGCAGCAAGTTTTTCCATTTCAATGTGGTTGTCAGCACGAGGGGCCTTGCGGTGGTATTTGTGGGTTTCATAACCATCGTTTTTGTTCTTATTCCGAATTTTTATAACGGAACTTAACTCATGTCAAGATCAGAATTTGCTCCATTTTCCCCAGAATGAAGCTTTAATCTGATGTGTTTATTAATTTCCACCACCAACAAAAACAAGGCTTACCACGAGGTTGTGCTGCAAGAAAGTATCATAGATTCTGTGCATGGGAAACAAAGAGCTATTTTTCAGGAAACAACCGCATCAACCACTCGAGATGGAACAAAACGCAACTTAAGTAGGCATTATAAACCCGTGTTGAAAACCAACGGTCCTCACACTTCGCGAGCAAGTGCAGAATAATAAGCTTATTCCAATGTGCTACCGATTAAAAGTCTACCTCTACCAGTCACAACCAAGGCCGATTCTCAAATGCGAAACGTAATAGGCTATGGCTTCCTCGTAAACCGAGCTTATGGCAGATGTTTTGTCGATGATTTTCTACGGTTTTGACACTGATACCTAACATAGTAGCTATTTCTTTACTGGTACGGTCCTCAGAAATGAGCTTCAGAATCTTGCGTTCGGTGGGGGTTAACGCACTAATCTGCGGCCTTATTTGTAAGAGTTCTTTTGTTTTTGCCTCGCGTTTCGACTTCATGCTAGCAAGGCAATCGCTTACAAAAATCTCTCCCATTACTACTTTTTCAATTGCCTTCAAAATCTCGTCGACTGCGCTATCTTTAACCACATAGCCGCGGACTCCCAAGTCCATCGCAGCATTGAACAGATCTTCGTCTTTATACATGGTGAGGAAGATGATGTAAGGGTGTACAGGCCCCTTGCGTAAGCAGCGGACGAGTTCTAATCCGTTCATTTGTGGTAAAGCGATATCAACAATTGCCACTTCTGGGGAAAGTTCATTGATTAAGCAGAGCGCTTCTTTTCCATCCGAAGCCTCTGCGATCACCCGATGTTTTGAGCGTTCTTCGATTACCTCCCGCAATCCACGTCGGAAAAGCGGGTGATCATCTACGATCAATATTTTCAATTTCTCCGCCATATCTAGACTGGTTTTTGTTTAGGGGAATTTCGATACTCAACCGGGTACCGGCTCCGGGGGCTGACTCTATTTTCCATTGACCTCCCAAAATCCGTACCCGCTCAGCAATTGTTCCAAGGCCATGCCCAATGCCTTTTATCATGGATTCTTCGACGTTGGGGACAATGAATCCTTTGCCGTTGTCGCGGATAGAAATACGCGAGTGATCGTCTTGGACCATAATAACCACAACAGCTTCAGTTGCGTGCGAATGTTTTAATATGTTATTAACGCCCTCTTGGACTATCCGGTAGAGATGGATCTCAGCCTCTTTGTTGCAGAGGGAATCGATGTCCTCAACATGCGCAGCAAAATCTATTCGGCTTGTGGAAGCAGCAAACTCGAGCATTGATTTAATCGCCCTGGTAATTCCAAGTTGGTCTAGGTGCCATGGGCGCTCATTAATGATTCGCCGAACCTCATCGATAGCCTGCGTTACAATACCCTCCAAGGCCACAAGTTTTTGCTTGTCCTCATGGGTGCTTGGGATTGCCTCCGCAATTAGCTTCAACTGATTTCTAATCACAATGAGGTTTTGCCCAAGTCCGTCGTGGAGATTAACCGCTATGCGCTTCCGTTCAAGTTCTTGTCCCTGGAAAAATTGCTTTGATAAGGCATGCTGTAGGGCGCGCTTGACGATCCAACCGCAAATGAAGAAACCGGATTACTAGTAATGAAACCCCGATTACAACCGAAAGCATGCAAATCAGGATAGCCACACGGGTACCAGTCAACCAGGGCGGACCGGCAAGCAGGATCATATCTTCCGGTTTACGCACAATAATTATTGACTGCAAATCGCCTCGCAGACCCACAATTTCGTCCCCACCCGATTTAAATCCCACAAAGCTAGGCCAGTAAATGCCGGTGACACGTACTTTGGAGCCAACTTTAAAGTTCCCGTTGTCATTCGTTGCTTCTCCGGGGAGCTTACAAAACACAATCGGTCCTTCCAAGGTCTGCATCGCAAGCAGTGGTTTGTTCCCCCCGGTGGTCTAAGACACGGCCTTCTACTTGAATAAACTTGAATAAGTTTTCCAATCAAATACGACTTGCCCATTTTGCCTGGCAAAAAGCTTTCTGGCGTGGGTTCTTCACCTGAACCAATTTTACGATAAATGGGCGAGATTAGCTCTATTGCAGGGCCCACAGCCGTCGGAAACCCAAGCACATCAAACACATCTCCAACTTTTATGTCTTTTGCCTCATCAACCCTCAATCTCACTCCACCATTCCGATCTTGTAGAAAAATTGCATTCTTGTAAATGTAGGTTACAGTGCCCTGGACCCTCACGCGATGCCGTTGCCAATCTGGACGCACATCGGTTACTATGGCTGTTACAGTTTGCACAGGCTGAGTCCACGGTCTACTGGAGCTTCCTCAACTACATTTAAAAACACGGGCGAAGGCAAAAGTAATACCGGCCCATTTGTGATTTCCCATGTCAATACGCCGCGCACGCACACAAAGGCATCTACCAACCTTTCGGTGTTAGGAGGTGGCAAAGCCCCCAAAACCAAAACATTGCCACCTATGGTCATCAATCTAAGTTCTCCGGCGTGGCCAACAGATTGGACTATACCTTCGAGCTCAACCCAACGTCCTTCAACCAACCCGCGGTTTGGAAGTAGCAACGGATTCTTTATGGGTTTGGGCAAGGCCCCGGCACCATATAACTTTATTACTAATGGGTCGACCATCGGAACAGAACCGCCAGCATAACCTTCCCCAAACACATCCACGAACTGCCCGACCTTAAAACCAAGGGTTAAATCACCGCGTTCCGTGTAAACTAGTATGGGTGTTCTCTCTTCCTGGATGAAAAAGTAGTGTTCCCCCAAAACCTTTGCATTGAAAGTTACCACTTCACGGGTTGCGAAGTATCCGACCCGAGTTAGGTTAGTAGTCAAATTGACGATGATTTCTTGTTTAATCCCTACGCTTGGCCCTTGGTCTTTCATTCCAAGCTCCGCATCTATGGCGACCATTTCAAGCAATGGCACATGCACGATTATGGATTCTGGGTCCCCACGCTCGCCGACTAAGGCTTCCCCACTCCTCGGATTAACACCAGCGTATTATTCGTTATTGGCGGCAAGCCTCCCCGCACATAAACCTCCCAATTCCCCTGGCCATCCCATATCTCAAGGAAACCAGTCTCACCGTTACTTCCGTGAAATTGTACACGGCCTCTAATTTCAACCCATCGATAATTCTCTTGCAACGATAGCTGTTGCCCAGGGGACAAACGATACGGGGTTGGCCATGCACCACCGCCCAATTTTTCGATCTTTGCCTCACGGACACTCAAAGCACCTCGAAAAGGTAGTGGTCCAGCAACCAAGGTTAGATCCCCGGCACAAAAATTGGTCCAAAGTTCGAAATCCACCCCAACTGTGGCAACGTCGTCCCACCCACATTCTCTCCTTTATCTGCAGGTCGCAAAAATTTAGAACTCACCTCTGTAAGGCTAAATCCTGGCCCACTCCAAGCTATTGACACATGACTCGCTACCGTAGCCTGTTCATGAAACACCTCAAAATAGTATCTTTCTCCTGCTTCCAATTTGATAGGCGCTGATCTTTGGGAGAAATATCTCTCCCATTCACCGGGGTCTGCCCACCCGTAGCGCGGAATTAGGGCAATCCTTCTAAGTCCACCAGGAGTTTCATCTGTACTAAGCCAAAGCTCACCTGAATTGTCGCTGCATATCCAGAAAATGTACTCTCCCGTTTCAGGCGGCACCAAAAACCCACGAAAGCGACTTAAGTAATACTCTCCAAAATCCCTTGGCAACTGAACCGACGGGACTCGCGCCCTTAGAGCAGGCTGATGGGGAAACTGTGGAAACCCGCTTACGTATGGCACGCTGTTTGTCCCTAAAACGCGTAATAACGAACCCGGGTCGATAGTTGGGATGTTTTGAGAAGCAAGATGTAAGGCTACTGCCCCAGCCTCGTTTTGTACAACAAGTAACCCCCGTTCCTGATCAACTAGTGTGACTGTCCCTACAATCTCAAAATCTACGCCGCCCAAGAAGTCGGTTTGTTCAAGTTGCCGCAATTCTCCCACTCCCCTGACGAAAGGACGCTCAAAACCAGCCCCATGCAAATATGGGAACGTAACCCCCATTAACACCCAATAGACTACCCCCTAAAACCAAGAGTCGCCCAACCCTTGTGGCTGAGAACGGCCGCATAAGCATAACTAGGTCTGTAATTTCAGAGGCAAAATTACAAAGCTGTAGTTGACTATATGCTCTTGCCAGCCATTTATAAGTCTACAGATTTATAACCCAACCCGGAACAACATTCTACATAGGCGTGGCTCTTGCCCTTCCTAAACTTATACTGTTAGCATTCCGATATGCACATGATCCAAAACGTGCAACGGGTTTCTCTCCAACTCTCGGTGCCGGAGGCTGGAGGCCTAACGTCTACCCTTAGCAAATCTCGGACTACCGTAAAAACGTCTTCTAAGGTGTTCCAACTGAAACATTCCGCCGATTATATCAAAGAACTATTTCTTGTTGCCATTGTATTTCTACCTTTTGTTGCTTGGACGGACTACCCGATTATGTCCCATCGATACGCTGCGGATCCATCTGCATTAGAGTTTAACGGGCGTTTATATGTTTATTGTTCGCATGACGAGGACAACTACACAAATAGCTACACGATGAAATCAATCGTCTGTTTTTCCACAGAAGACCTAAAAAACTGGACTGATCACGGCATAGTATTCCAGGTTCCACGAGACGCGTCTTGGGCATCACTTGCATGGGCCCCCTCGGTGATTTACCAAAACGGTCTCTTTTACTTATTTTTTGCGAACGGAGCTAGTGGGATTGGTGTAGCTACCAGCTCCATTCCTACCGGTCCGTTCAAGGATGCACGTGGCGGCGCCCTGATCACCTCATCAACTCCAGGTGCATCCACGCCAACACAATGGTACTTCGACCCATGCGTGTTCGTAGATTTGGACGGCCAAGCCTACTTGTACTTTGGTGGGCAATATCCCACAAACTCTCGTGTAATTAAACTCGCCAGCAATCTTCTTCAAACCAGTGGATCTGCCACACCTTTAGATACTCCAGATTTCTTCGAAGCGATACATATAAACAGGCGGGACAATGTATATTACCTCACCTATTGCACTCGTCCTGAAGCTGGAATGGTCATTGCATGCGTGACCAGTACAAACCCGGTCTCAGGATTGTCAGGAAAACACACCGTGTTGCCCAATCCACCTGATAACCTATGGAATAATAACCACCATTCTATAGTGCCCTTTTTAGGGGACTGGTACATCGTTTACCATAATCGAGCCGCAGCACTGCAAAACGGGCTAACAGGCGAAGCTGCGGTCTACAAACGCTCCATCTGTATCGATAAACTCACTTTCAAAGCCGACGGCACAATAAACCAGGTTACACCAACTACAGATGGCCTGGTGCAAGTCAAGTACTTGAATCCATACCGACCTGTTGAAGGTGAAACCTTTGCCCAACAGTCTGGTGTAGAAACTGACACATGCAACGAAGGTGGAATGGCCCTAACATTTATGACGGATGGTTCCTGGGTTAGGATACGCGGGGTTGATTTTGGAACAGGCGCCACAAAGTTCTCTGCCCGGGTAGCAAGCGGGGCATCGGGAGCCAGTATCGAACTCCGCCTTGATAGTTTGAGTGGGCCTCTAATTGGAACATGCACGGTTCCTAACACGGGTGGTTTACAAGCATGGAGAAGCGTTTCAACTACTGTTACAAACGCCACCGGCGTGCGTGATCTGTACCTAAGATTCACAGGTAGCTCCCCACTTAATCTAAACTGGTGGCAGTTCGAACTCATGCAACAACAACCCTCTCAAAACCTGATACACAGATATGAGTTCAATGAAACTTCAGGCTCAGTAGTGTCGGATTCATGGGGCGGCCCAGCATGGAACGGCACTTTGCCTAACAGTGGGCTATTCCTCGGGGGTATTTTGCGGCTGAATTCCGCCGCTCAGCAATTTGTGTTATTACCGGCCGGTGTAGTTAGCGGACTCACCAATTTCACTATCATGACATGGGTCAAACTCAACTCAGTGGCCAACTGGACCCGTATCTTCGACTTCGGCAATAACACCACCACTAACATGTTCCTCACACCACAAAACGGAGCCAACGGACGACTGCGTTTCGCTATCACCACCGGCGGTGCAGGTGCTGAAGAACGGCTCGACGGCACATTCGGCCTCTCAACCGGCATCTGGTACCATGTGGCCATCACCAAATTAGGTTCAACTGCCATCCTCTACGTCAACGGAGCTCCGGTAGGCACCAACTCTAACATGACCCTCAGCCCGGCTAGCCTAGGTATCACTACCAACAACTACCTCGGCCGTTCCCAGTACTCAGCTGACCCATACCTAGATGCCGAGTTCGACGAGTTCAGAATCTACAACGTAGCATTGACGCCGGACCAGATACAGTTGGCTTATACTTTTGGGCCAGATTCACCGTACTCTCCTGACCCTGGTAGTGGCATAATACTGCTTGATCCTAAGACGCTCTATCAAACCATAGAAGGGATTGGTGGGGCCACATGCTTCTACGTGGGTTGGATTACTGCACACCCATACAAACAGGAGATTTACTCAAATGCGTTTGCAGGCCTAAGAATCTCCATGCTCAGGCTAGGTAATTGGTTCAGGTACACCAACAGCCCCGATTACGCTGCATACGAGGTAGTTTCAAATGCAAACCGCATTCTTGGATATCAGGTTCCAATTCTAATGACTTCTTGGGCTCCCCCAGCCTTTCTAAAAAGCAATGGTCAAACGGGCAACGGAGGAACGCTCCTTTACACAAACGGTGGATTTGTCTATCAAGAGTTTGCCCAATACTGGTACGACTCGTTGCAAGCGTATCGGTCGAACGGAGTATGGCCTACTTGGATTAGCATTCAAAACGAACCGGATTTCGAAGCGTCTTATGATTCATGCATTTTACGCCCCACCGAAGGAGTTTATAATGGAACTAACTACGCAAGCTATGCAAAAGCGCTTGAGGCTACTTATTACAGGTTAGCCTATCTACCTTCACCGCCTAAGATCTTGGCGCCGGAGCCAGTGGGAATTGGGTACGGTGTGCTGCAGAGCTATGCCAATACACTAAATCCGGACCACTTTTATGGGCTAGCATATCATCTGTACCATGGCACTGAAAATGGGTTACCCATACTATCAACACTTCGGGCCACAACAAATCTTTTCCCCACCAAACCCAAATTTATGACCGAGTACGGCCTGATGGAACATGCCACAAATATGCTCCTTACCGCACAACTGATGCACTATTGTTTCGTAGAAGGGCAAGTCAGCGGTTTTAATTTTTGGAACCTTATTTGGCCGTGGGATGGTCCCGGGCTGGTTCAAATTGAGTTCCCATGGGATCGGTCTCGGTGGACAAACGCACCCCCAGGCACCCCTACGCAGTCACGTGGGTATTGGCTATCCCCAGCATATTGGGCCATGAAACATTATTCTTATTACATCAGGCCCGGGTACCGTAGGATCGCTGCCTTATCAGGGAATGCCGATGTACTTGTTTCTGCGTACATGTCACCGGATTCAAACCGCGTAGTTTGTGTGCTGATCAACACAAACGCCACTTCATCACGCAACGTCACCATTCAGCCTGGTTTACAAATAAGCAGCTCCGAAGTCTATTTGTCCGATAACACTAACAAATTCAGTTACTTAGGTTCAGCGTATCCAGGAATCACGCTTACTCCAGCGTCGGTAGCAACTATTGTCATAGACAGGTACATTCCGCTTATGCCGGCTTCCAATCCGTTCCCGCCCGATGGTGCTATTGGCCTTGTAGCCGATCCATTGCTTAGTTGGACGTCTGACCCGAATGCCCAATTGCACGCTGTGTACATTGGGAGCAGTTCCAACGCCGTGGCGGTCGCTACACCCACCTCACCTGAGTTCCTAGGATTTGTCGGAACAAATTGTATCACCCCATACAGGCTTGCTGGTGGCCTTACGTACTATTGGCGGGTGGACAGCATAGCTTATTCAACAACTAACACTGGTTACGTATGGCAATTTAGCACGGCTCCACGATACGGACTTAGAAACAGGTATAGCTTTAATGAGCTGACTGGATCCAAAGTTGCCGATAGTGTTGGTGGACCGAGCTGGGATGGAACCCTACCTAACGGAGGGACCTGGACAGGGGGCATGTTAAGCTTGTCATCTTCAGCTCAACAGTATGTGCTTTTGCCAGCTGGAATAATTAGCGGACTCACCAATTTCACTATCATGACATGGGTCAAACTCAACTCAGTGGCCAACTGGACCCGTATCTTCGACTTCGGCAATAACACCACCACTAACATGTTCCTCACACCACAAAACGGAGCCAACGGACGACTGCGTTTCGCTATCACCACCGGCGGTGCAGGTGCTGAAGAACGGCTCGACGGCACATTCGGCCTCTCAACCGGCATCTGGTACCATGTGGCCATCACCAAATTAGGTTCAACTGCCATCCTCTACGTCAACGGAGCTCCGGTAGGCACCAACTCTAACATGACCCTCAGCCCGGCTAGCCTAGGTATCACTACCAACAACTACCTCGGCCGTTCCCAGTACTCAGCTGACCCATACCTAGATGCCGAGTTCGACGAGTTCAGAATCTATAATGTAGCATTAACACCGGTTGAGATTGCAGCCACATTCATCATGGGGCCGAGCGGGTTCCTTACCACAACCTCTCCATCGCTCGGTGTACTACAAACAGGTAGCAATCTCATATTCAGTTGGCCAATAGAACATGCCGGGTTCACTCTTCAAATGCGCACGAACCTTACCCAGGGTGCATGGACCCTCGTGCCTGGAACGCCTGCAATTGCGGGAGATCGTTGTATGCTCGCTATACCCATTCAAAGCAACCTCCCGGCGGCCTTCTATAGGCTAATCAAATAGCACTGCAAAGCTTTCCTATTCATTTGTCATAAGTTGGGCAGGACCTTCCCCGCAAATGGATTAGGCGAGATATGGGGGAAAAATACCCATGGAAGCTCTGGAGTGTTCGAGCAAAAGCGGCGCTCGCTTAAAAAGGCCGCTTTTTTCCGGGGCAATTGCTTGCACAAAACTCAGTTTTTTCGTATTAGCCATGTATTTAACCGAACCCAATCCCAGGTATAAAGTGCAACTTGATGATAAAAACCACGGGGGGGAATATTAAAGTGGAACGAACTTACACCCTACACGCGCTGTAAATTTACAAATTGTGTTCCCCGCGACTTCCGATTAATTACATGTCTTCAAACCAAGGCAAAAGTTCTAGCTGGGTGCTTTACCTGGGTCTGCGGCAACCCCTACTTCCTTTTTACACTGATACGATTGCCGGTGTAATCCACGACCATGTTTGGACTCGTAGTTTCGATTCCCACACCGTGGGATTCAGTTACCCAGACGATGTTAAACAGTCGTTTTTTAAGACACCCATTGAAGGTTCCGCGGCGTGAACCGATTTTGACGGTTTGAGTTTGGTCGTCCCATTGGAATGTGATTGTGCTAAATTTACCCTGCTCATAGCGATACGAGTCGCCTTCGTCCTCATATAGTTGGAGCGACCCGTTTGCCCCTGGATAAATCCGGATTTCCAGTGGGGTGTCAGGTTTTTCGCCAACGAACTGCGTTATTTCAGCCATTGGAACGATTGAGCCAGCTCTCACGAACAAAGGGATTCTGGTAAGAGGAGCTTGCACTCGTACGGTTTGCCCCCCAAGAAACCGCTTACCAGTCCAGAAATTGTACCATGAAGTGCCACTGGGCAGGTACACAGCCCATTCGGTCGCTCCCGGTTCAATTACTGGTGCTACTAGAAAAGCATTTCCAAACATGAAACAATAAGGTTGAGTTTTGGCATTGGTATCATGTGGAAAATCCATTACTAATGGACGCATTAAAGTGTAGCCGTTGTGAGTGACCTGCCATGCAAGCGAATAGATGTATGGGATCAACCTATACCTGAGGTGAAGCATTTGACGGATTGCTTCTTCCACTTTAGGTCCGTACTTCCAGGGCTCAGTCTCGGATTGGTATCCGTGGATGCGTAGGATTGGATTAAATGTTCCCCATTGGAACCACCGAATCAGTAACTCGTGATATTTCTCATCCGTGTATTGGCTTGGGCCAGGCCGGAAAAATCCGCCAATGTCAGTTGTCCAGTATGGTAGGCCTGTGATGCAGTAGTTTTGGCCAGCTACGATTTGGCGTTTGAATGTGTCCCAGTTTGCGCCTATGTCACCGGACCACACGATCGCGGCGTACCGCTGCTGACCTGGAAAAGCCGACCTAGTCAAGATACAGACACGTTTTTCATCAGTCGTGTTCCTTTGGCCTTCATAAACTGCGCGGCTGACCATGAGGGGATAGGTTAGCCGATAGAAATCTCCTGGCCCGATGTACGTTCTCACGCCGTGCAACGCATCGTTTTCGGGCTCGACGGCGTCCATCCACCATGCATCAACCCCATTGGCGAACATGTTTGAGTACAAAATCTCCCAGTAAGCCTTCCTGGTCTCGGGATTGAAATAGTCGAGCCACTTTGAAGAAGGGATGTAGAGATTGGCTGCTTGTAGTTGCTTGCCGAGTGTCGAGTTCTTGTTTGGGTTTGACCAGATTGAAATGCAAAAGTGTGCGTTTTGGTCGTGCAATTGCTTAATGAACCGAGCTGGCTCCGGATAGTTTTTCTCATCGAACTCAGGCACACCCCATCCTTTATTGCCCCAGTATTGCCAATCTTGGACAATGACGTCTAATGGGAACCTTCGCGCGCGGAATTCCATTACAGTGTCCACCAGTTGTTTTGCAGAGGAGTAACGTTCGCGGCACTGCCAGAAACCGTAGGCCCATTTTGGCAATAATGGAGCTTCACCAGAAAGCTTTCGGAATGTGCTAATAACCTTGTCAGCTTCAGGGCCGTAAATGACCACATAGTCAATGGCATGCGCGTGCGGCGACTGGAACGTGGTGAGGTTATCAATGGGTCTCCACCATAGCGTTGGTTGGTTATCAGATTTGCAAATGATTTGGACTAGATGTTCACCCGCAGTGAGGTTAATAGGGAAGCTAAAACTGGGCGGCAGCCAGAAATTGGTGAAGTCAATGACGGTTTGGCCATCGATGGCAACGAAGTAACGGTTGCCCATGGTTTTGAGATCGAGGAAGAGGCAGTACTGACCAGTTTGTGGAATAGTAAATGTGCCAGTGTACAATACTTGTCCTTGGGGCACCTTTTGAGTACCGCTGTCGGTGGTAACCTCGGCAAGCGATTCAGAACCACTCTCAGCTTTGTACTTAAGGAGATGGACTTGGTTGGTGGCAGGATTGAAATCGGTCAATCCATACTGGTGCCACAGCAGTCCATAACCCCTGTCGGAGTAGATGAATGGGATGGAAATTTGGGAGTTTACCTGGATCAACCTGCGGGTGAGACCGCGGAGATTAAAATGCCCGTCTTGAAATTGGCCGAGGCCAAGGATGATTTCATTTGTCGGCGAGATGAAACTCAGTTCAATAGCATAGCATGGTTCACCAAGTACCGTATTAGGCGTGAGCTTCCGAGACCCCGGTTGTTCCCGGAGGAAAATGTTACCTGCCGTGTCTGCAAAAGCCAGCGCGCCTGTCTGCTTATCCAAAATCACGGTAATCCGGGGCAAGATAAACCGTAATTGGGTTTGGTTCTCCTTGAGCTTATACTTTAATTGAGGAGTCCTTTTCACCAGGATCCACTCAGGTCGTTGGAGTTCCTCACCCTTATAAAATTTGATCCGCACGGCATTTTCAGCCAGTGGCCGAATGCTGAGTGTACCGTCTGTCCATGGGATGTTGACTCCATCAGGTTGCTTTTGAACCTGGGCAGTTACTTGTGCAATCCACACTAAGGACAATAGTATTGTCAGCGCACGATTGAGGTGCTTCATAGTTTTTCACTGAGTTCGATTTTAAACACCGCCGAGATTTTACTAGTTGCGTTGGTAGGGAAGACAATCAAAAGTCCGTCCTGGTCGTGCTTCCACTCAATCTGACCAGGGTAACCAAGTAATCCAACGTTTTTCACTGCGTAGTGGATGGGGCCCGAATCATTTTTAGCTAGCGATTTAATCTTCAGGATTGCTCCTGGCCCGGGCACTGTCATGCAGAAAGCGTACAGGGAACCATCTTTGCCGACTGAAAATCTGAAGTCTTGTGTAGTAAACTTAAACTGGGCGTGGGCATGACCAAGTTTGCCTCCAGGTAACATTTTCAATTTTCCGTTTACCATTTCACCCTCACCAAGAATCATCCATGCTCGGCTCCCGTAAATAGCCTGGCCGTTAACCTTCATCCATTCACCGATCTCACTGAGCATCTGTTCGCAAGCCGGTTCTAATGAACCATCCGGTTGGATAGGAATGCTGATAGCCACGTTTCCGTCCCTTGATACAGCTTCAATGATATACTTCACAACCATCCCGGGATCATAAACAAATCCGGGGGCATAGTACCAATCACCTACAGGTGCTTCGGCTATCCATGCCTGATTCGTGTTTATTTCATGCGGTATCCCGAATTCCTCTGTGTTCACAGTAGCACGTGTATTTCGACGGAATCTAACGATAACAAACCTATCGTTTTCCCCGCGGCGTTGGATTGCACGATTGAAAAAGTGTGCCATTACACGTTGCATTGCGTCGGCCTTAAACCCAGTGCCTGTGCCGTATCCACAAAATGGTCCCTCCACTGTGCCATCAGTGTAGATGAAATCCGGGTCGTATTTCTCAATTACGTCTAGGATTCGCAGGGCCCACCTCGTCGCGTACCATTTCGCGTACTCAAGGTGATTGGTGAAAATACCAGGGGGTGCCGGTGACCAGTCGGAATGCGCCTTTTCATCCACCCCGACATACTCCCGTAAATCGATACCGTACAGGAGTCGCGGATCGAGCCTTTCCCACCATTTACCTTTGCCGTCTGCTGGAGTGAGATTTCCGTCATATGGGATGCCTTTTTTCGGCCCTTCCTTGTCACTGCCGAAGGCTGTTTGCCACCACCACCAAGTATATTCATGATGGAAGGCCACTCCGAATCGTATGCTATGTTGGCGGCAGGCTTTTGCCCATTCTCCCAACAGATCGCGCTTAGGCCCAAGGTTAACGGCGTTCCATGGTTGGTACTTAGAGTCCCAGAGGTCAAAATTATCGTGGTGCACCCCTTGGATAAGCAGGAATCGTGCGCCTGCCGCCTTATACAGCGCCACCAGTCTGTTTGGATCCAACTTTGCTGGGTTCCAATCGCGGAGAACTTCTTTGTAACCGACTTCGGATGGATGACCGTAGTTTTTGAGGTGATTCTGGTAGGCAAGCGAACCTTGCTTATAAAGGTTTCGAGCGTACCAATCCCCACTTCGACCCGCTGCTTGCGGGCCGAAATGCACCCAGAAACCCACCTTTGCTTCACGAAGCCATGCAGGTGCACCTGCATAATTTTTTTCGATGGATTCCCAGGTGGGTTCGAACGGACCCGGGGCTATTGCAAAGTCGAGTTTAATCTCCGGAAATGTCTGCCAATCAGCCATAGGCACACTATTGTAAGGGCGTTTGGGTGGGGGTTCCGGCATTGGAGGCAAAACCCAATCTTGAGCTAGCAGCCCCATCGTGATCATCCTAAGCAGGACATACGTCAAACCCGGATTTGCTAGTAACCGTCGTCTCATTTTCTAATCCTTTGGTTTTGCGGTTATGCCCTCGTCGGTAAGCGTAATTGGCTGGATAGAACCATCCGGGTTGAAGTGCAAATATTCAACGCAAACGGCACGCCGACAATCGCCACCCGGACCACCGTTTAACGAATAACATCCATCGTGGTAAAAGAAGTACCAACGCCCTTTAAACTCGATCACAGCCGGGTGAATAGTAAATCCATGCCGAGCTGGGCCGGTGAGGAGACCCCGGTAGGTCCATGGTCCATGGATCGTGGGGGCGGTAGCATAACATACTTGCTCTGGTTGAGTGCCCGGAACATCCGCTGCGTAAACCATATAGTAGAGATCGCCTCGTTTGAATACCCAGGGTCCTTCAGAATAGTTTCTGAATGGGACTTTCGTGATTGGGCCATCCAATTCAACCATGTTTCTAGCAAGCCTAACCATGTAACAGTCGCCGTTGCCCCAAAACATCCATGGTGTACCATCATCGTCGATGATCACGCATGGATCTATATCTGCGTTGGGTCTATGCGAGTCCGTGGTCATGTCGTCGGTGATCAAAAGTTTCCCGGGGCGTGCTTCCTTGAATGGCCCGGTAGGAGTATCTGCAACCGCTACGGAGATAAAATGTCCCCGTCTGCTATTGAGTGTTGCATAGAAGTAGAACTTCCTGTCTTTTTCGACAACGTGGGCTGCCCATGCAGCACCCGGATCGGCGTTTGTGAAATCTTTCGCTGCAATTACGGGTCCGTGGAACGTCCAATTGGTCATGTCTTTGGTTGAATAACACAACCACTCGGGCATGTAGAACCACCCACCCGGGCCGGCCTTGTCGTGACCTACATACACATAAAGAGTGTCTCCAACTACCAATGGAGCTGGATCCGCAGTGGAAGTGTTAGTAAAGATGGGGTTTTGACCTGGGACGTAGGGCAATCCTTCGGCCCAAATACGGACTTCGTCTATTTGACCTTTTAATACAGCTAGGCTATTGGGGAACCCACCTGGAAAGCCCCGACCAAGAACCCACGCCCCAACACCGCGTTTTAAGGCCGGGCCAGGGTAAGTAATTGAGTTAGATTTTGTGAAGGATGGTTGGTGGCTGCCTTTGACTTCTAAAGTCAGAGTGGTATAACCGCTCTTAACGTCGTACCGTGCAGTGGCACGCAGGTCGTACCATTTACCTGCTTCGACTGTATCACCTGCGCTAAGGCGGTGTAGACCTCCATCCAAACTCGTTACCTCAACGAAAAACTTCCTTTCCATGTTATCAAATCCGATTGATAAGTCAGCGGTGCGTTGTCCGCGGGAACCTTCCTTGCATATGAAAACCTGTTCTGTCCCCAACGTGTTGCATCGCAGGCTTGCTTCGATCCGCCAACCTTTCCGCATGTCGGAGTATGGTAGGAGGCGATGCAACGGTACAATGTACTCACCTCTGTTCAAAACGAGGGATCGAGTATTTGGATGACCATTCACCTCACTTCTTGGTACATCATCAGAGAAAACGCATTGTCCACTGCGTGGTCCTGGGGCTTGCAAATGGTTCTCTTTACCAGACTCATCCAAGGCGTAAGGCCGCGGATCTACTGGGCCTCGCTCAGAAGCCGTTAAAGACTGGCCAACCTCGGCCGTCGCTTTAGAGCCATCTAACTTTATAACCTGCTCAAATCGCCAGTGGGCTACTAGTTCACCCGGCGGTTGTGAACCAAAAGCGACAGACCCTAATACAAGCAATCCGCACAGTGAAACTGCAGTGCAGGTATGGTAGGGCATTTTTCGTGGATGACACAGGGTGAACTCCAATTGCATAGTCTAGGTCACTGAATTATTGCGTAGGTTGGTTTTTCATCAGCCTTAAATCATAGATTCCACCTGCCAGCCATTCACGGGCTTGGAACTTCACGGTGATTCGGTTGTTGGTAGCCGAAGAAATTATCTCCGGGGAAATTGGATAAAGTTTCTCAATGAACTCACTAGGACGTGCGCCATCTAAACGTTCGGTGGCAATCACTTTGCCATTAACAAGGATATCAAAAGTGCGTCCGCGATCGCCTCCCCAGTAAGTGACCGATAGGACTACGTTGGTATGACCGCGAGTATCGAGGGTGTATTGGAACCATCGGCCGTGGCGCCAGCGACGGCCCTCGTGGATACCAGTTTCAACCCCTTCGCCAACAAAATCATGTTCAACTTCGGATTGTTGTTCGCCGGGTGCAACAAAGTCTAGCGTGTTAGCCTCGCGTATAGCGCGCTGACGCTCCTGCTCAGCCAATCGTTCTTTACGCGCGACAAGTTTTTCAGGCGTAACAAGTTCCCAGTACATTTGGTATCGCATATCGTGTAACCGGAAGAATGGGATAAGCTTGATCCCGTCGGATACGGGTGGTTCCACTATATTCCCAAGACGGAAGCTCAACGGGCCGTTAGTCGGATCCGGCTTGACGTGTAATGGCACCTCCTCGGCTTTCGCTAAGAGCACGGGAACCTGGTCTAATGGCACCATTGGACCGGAAGCCACATGGCCCATCCGACTATCGTCAGCGCGAAGTCCGACCAGGTCGTTAGTCCCCGCGGGAGCTGCAAGCACGATTGGCCCATGCAAGATTGCTATCCAATCAGAGCCGTCCGGTAACCGCTCAATAGTTGTACGCATAGGTAACGAGATCTCAACCTGGTCGCCGTTGCGCCAACGACGTCGTACTTCCACATACGAAGATGGTTGGGCAGATCGCATGATTTGTCGACCGTTGACTTTTATTACGAAGTCCCCCGCGGCTACCCAACGCGGATGACGAATCCATAGGCTGAAGGTGGCCGGTTTCTGTAAACGTAAGGTTAACCTCGATCGCTCCTCATCCGGGAACCTTGTTTCTTGTCGCAATACAAGGCCGAGATTTGTCACGGTGATTTCGGATGGGATAAACAAATTTACGTACAATCCATTACTTGCGAGGGCGTAAATCAATCTTCCATATCGACCGGGATTTTCCATGCCGGTGCCCACGCAACACCAAAAGCATTTTTCCGGCTGCGAGTACACTCGGTAATGGCACGGGCGGATGGGCGTGAAATATACATACCCTGGTATCGTGGGGTGAATGGATGCCAAGATATGATTGTAAAGGGCGCGTTCATAGTAATCGATGTAATGGGCTTTAGGTTCAACTTCAAAAATTTTCTCGGTAAGGCGCAGCATGTTGTATGTATTACACGTCTCGGGTCCCTCACGATGTTCGATCATTCGCCTGAAGTCACGGGGATCATTGAAATGTTCTGACACGCTATTCCCGCCGAAGGCCACACTGCGTAGGGTAGTGACGTTTTCCCAGAAAAATCTGGCTGCCCCAAACATGATGGTATCGCCAGTGAGGGTTGCAATCCAAGCGAACCCAACCACTTTTGGAATCTGGGTATTAGCATGTTTTCCTGTAAGCACGTCTTGAGCCCGGGCTAGCGGATCAAGTAGGGCCCTGTGATTAAACCTTTGTGCCAGTCTGAGGTATTTTGGGTTACCGGTGATTACATAAATATCGGCAAGTACCTCGTTCATTCCGCCGTGTTCCTGGCCAAGCATCCGCTGCATTTGGTCGTCCGTAAGCCCAGCTACGACGCTTTCGCACCAATCGCCGAAGCGAATCAGTATATCGCGCGCCTGGTTATTTCCGGTTAACAGGTACGCATCGCGCAAACCCGCGAATGTCTTGTGTAAGTTGTACCATGGGACCCATTTACGGTTCACCGCGGCGACGTTGCCTGATGCAACGGCGCGCCATAGCTCTCGACTCCCTGGCACGCCTCCCACATAACCATCCCCATTTGCTTCCTGGCACCGCGCCAGTTCAGCAACCATATAATCCAGGCGACGTTTCAACTCAGCATCTGGGGTATCCGCACCAGCAGCTATCATTAGAGCCAAGGCAGATAAATAATGGCCCGCTGTATGACCATCTAGTCCCATGCTCTCCCAGTTGCCGTAAGGGGGCGCTTTTGGCTGAAGACCGGCTTCACGGAAAAATGGGGCCAAAAGCCTATCAGGGTTATGCGCTAGTAGGTATTGACGATTTATGTAAATTGCATTGCTAAATGGCCCGTCAGTAATTCGCACAGATGCAAGCGGTGGCAACGTCACTCGTCGCGGCAGTTCACCCGCTTGCTGAGCAAAACATAACCCAGTGGCAAGAAATGCAAGTTTAACTGCTAGGACGCGTTGATACCGTATCATGTGAAGCAGAATGAGAGGTTTGGCTGGTTTGAGTTATTTTATCCGTGACTCGGAAGAAATCGAAATCGGCATATCCACCAGTGGTTTTTGTAGCTTGGTAGAAAAGTGCAAACCGATAACCCATGAAATGGGGCAAGGTGTACCGCATTCTCAACTCATTGCCTATAGGCTTCCAATTGTTACCGTCGAGGCTGTAATAAAACCGCGCACGATCAACCATGTTCTTGAAATCGCACTCGGCTTTTAAATAGACAATTTTTTGTGCTAGTGGAATTGTTTCGACTTCTATTGGCGAAGTTCCCCCGGCGTTTACCATCACGATGTAGTTGGTGCCATCTTCGCATTTAACTCCTACCCACCCATAATGACGTTGAAGGAGTGCAAGACCAACGCGATCACCGTCCTTCATATTCGATATATCAACTGCTGTTGTCCCTGAACACTCAGGACCAAACGTCCGCTGGGTCAGCATATTTCGCACTTGTGTAAACTCCTTATCCACGCGTCCGGCAATCAAACGCAAGTAACCTGGCCGTTGGGTTACCGACCAATACCTATGATCTGGGTTATGATTCCATTGCCATACCAATGGCAGTGGCAGGTCACCTGGCTTACGATCGAATTCATCCGAAGCCACGATGCCTGGGATAAGGCCTTTACTTGGGGGCAAATCGAGCTCATCCGGTACTTTACCATCCACGCCCAGTACTGGCCAGTCATCCACCCACTTCACAGGGACCAGATAAGGTACACGCCCGACAGCGCCGAAATCGCGGAACAAATACGCGTACCATTGCCCAGATGGCGTATCAATTATGCATCCTTGAGCAACCCCTTTATCTTGGAGAGCCAAGCGCCCTTCGTACGGGCCGGTGATTTTGTCGGCGCGATGCACAATCACTGTGCGCATTCCGCCACGCGGCCATGTGATGTTGAACAAGTAGTATTTACCGTTGACCTTAATGAGCTGCGAACCTTCGGCAGGCAGTCCAATATTAGTTGTGACAACGACATGTGCATTGGAAATAACCACCATGTTAAGACCACCTTCTTTAATTCCAGAGAGGTCTTCCTTAAGCTCGACCAGGTGAATATTCCCCGCCCCATAGAGCATGTACACTCGCCCGTCATCGTCGAAAAACAATGTATTATCGTGAAGGGCTGGTGTGAAAGAGTTTGCAATCCAAGGACCCTTTTCAATATCTTTGGTGCGAAATATGTAAGTTCGCCCAGTGGTGTGCGAGAACGTACTTAAGTACCAAGTACCATTGTGGTATCGGAGTGAACTTGCCCATGAACCTCCACCATAAGCGTTGCGACCATTCTCGAGTCGGAAGACCTCGTTGTCTTCAAGGATCTCATACGCGTACCCCACTATTTCCCAGTTAACGAGGTCTTTCGATTTCATGATGGGGACGCCGGGGCACATGTGCATTGTGGTGCTGCTCATGTAATAGGTGTCGCCCACCCGAACCATGGACATGTCAGGCACGTCAGCGTAGATAATTGGATTGCGTGCCTTTTGGGCGTTCGCCAGACCGGCCGTCAGAAGGGTGCCCCCTACAAGGATAAACAATATGCTCAAGCAATTTTTCATATTACTCTGCTTTTTCCGATCCGAATTTGGGAACTTTATACGGTCCCAGCTACAAACAATTATTCAAACTGCCAGTAATTGAGATTGAGAAGTTTTTCGTCCTCGCCGGTAAATTTAAGGCAGAGGTCGGACACACCAGTCACATTTGTTACGTTACAAGAGACAGTCTCCCAAGATTGCCAGCCACCGGTGGATTTAACGGGGCAAACACCAATTAGTTTGCCCTCGGGCCCGCCGAGTCGGATCTCGATTGAACCACCTTTGCTTGCGCTAGCTACGCGTGCCAAAAATTTTTTAGGACCTTTGCTGCCAAAATCCACCCCAGCAACTATTACCCAGTCGCCATTTTGCAGATCAGTAAGATTCATTCCACCTTCTGAACATGGTTCTGTTTCCACTCCATGCTCCGCAAAGAAAGTTTCCCCTTCGACGTGTTTGTAGGGATCTACGTATGCCAACTGAGTGACTCCATTGGTGGTGTAAACGACAGGCTTGATCGTCCCATCTTCGTTGAAGTGTAGTTCTTCTATGCCAAGGTTACGCCGGAAACCAGTGGGGATGCCTGCCCGGCGGGCTACGATCCGATTGTGATACACGTGGTACCACCTGCCTTTGAATTGGAATTGAGCAGCATGGTTATTGTTATGGTCGTTAAAGGGTGGCTGTCCTGCTAGCACACCTCGATATGTAAACCCGTTTGTTGGGTTGTCACTGGTCATGTAATCAATACGCATCTGAGCCCGTGGCGTGGTAGAATAAGAAAAGTAATAAATCCCATTGCGCTTGAAGACCCAGGCCGCCTCAAAAAAGTTTGGCGCACTCATCTTCATCACCTCCCCACTAATTGAAATCATGTCGGGATTTAAGCGTGCGATACGGATGTTATCATCCCCATTGCCACCACAGTAAAGGTAAGCCGTCCCATCATCGTCAATGAATACGGCAGGGTCAAACAACCACATGTTACGAGCGGGTTGGACCCCTGGGGTGTTGTGCGTAATTAATGGTTTGCCGAGTGGATCTTTGAACGGGCCAGTTGGGCTATCGCTGACGGCGACTCCAATGTTTGCCCCGCCATTTCCAAAATACAGGTAGTACTTGCCGTTGCGTTCGGCCGCTGCTGGTGCCCACGATTTAGTTGCCCAAGTTGTATCTTCACTGGCCCTGAACACTGATCCGTGATCTGTCCAGTTTTTCATGTCACTACTAGAAATGCAGATCACGTTGGGGATGTTGTACCCGCCTTCGACAGGGCTTTCGTCGTCGTTTGAACAGTAAATATAAACCCGGTCTTTCGTTACCAAGACACTGGGGTCAGCCAGGTACCGATGCGAAGCGATTGGGTAATCGCCCATCAGTTGGCCGGTAAATGAACAAAGGGCGATAACTGCCGTAACAGTACGGCTTGCTGCTGCTAAAGTACAGTTGGGTTTCATTGTTGTTTTTGGGTTGATTGGTTAGAAACCGGTTTTGTCGATTCTTTAAAAAGGAGCTGCAAGAAATTGTACAGATTATTTCGCCAGTGGGTCGGGTCGTGTCCATGTCCATCAACGTGCCAAATGTGCGGCACGTTGTGTTCTTTCAAAAAGGCATGCACACCCTGGCTGATGCGGATCAATGAATCCCGGTTGCCGCACGAAATGTATAGGAGCTTAACCTTTTGTTTCACGGCCTCTGGATCTGGGATTAACTCGGCGGGTGGTTTGGTATTAGGCGCAGCGGAGAAGGCACCGATCCAAGCAAAAACATCCAGGTGGCCTAATCCAAAGTTGAGTGCTTGCCCACCTCCCATCGATAGCCCTGCAATAGCGCGGTATTCGCGGTTAGTATTAACGCTATATCGTGCCTCAATTGCCGGTATTAGATCGTCCAGAAGGTCACGCTCAAAGCGGGCAAATGCAGGTGCAGTCGCCATAGGATTGGGTCCTGGTCGATCATCTTTTTGTGCGCGACCGTTTGGCATAACGATAATCATAGGCACGACCTTGCCGTCCGCTAATAGATTGTCCATCAGAATGTGAGGATTGGCGTATCTAAGCCATTCGGTTTCGTCGCCACCTATCCCATGAAGCAAATACAAGACAGGATACTTTTTATCTTTGGAGTAACCAGGAGGCAGGTAAACATTTGCCTTACGACGGGCCCCTACCGTTTTAGAATCGTACTCGAACAACTCCACGGTACCGTGTGGGATACCTTCGCGCTTCTTGTCTATGTTCGCGGGTGGTTCATCGAACACAGGCTTATCGTCTGGGTTAAGTGTGATTTGCCATTGGAAAGGACTGGGCTCAGATCGTTGTTGCCCTGGCGCAGCTGCCGGTGCGTTGGATGCCCAAGGCGGAGTACCTCGAACGGCTTTAAACTCGTTTCTGAACATGTCCCCCACCTCGCGCGTAAAGGCTATTTCGTTGCTACTTACGATCTTGCCGGTATACCGGATTTGGAATTCATTGCCTTGGAATGTGACCGGTTCGACAAAGCTGATGGTATCGTCCTTGATTGTACCCTGTTGGAGCTCGGTCTGCCGTTTTCTATCGTTAATCTCTGCGATGATCGTCCCTGTAAGCTTTTCGCCCTCGGTCTTGAAAATGAACTGATATTTTTGAAGCCCGCGAGGGCTTTCGAACTGTGCGTGCCATGATCCATCTATTGACGCAGCCAAAGCTCTAATGGCTGCAATTGTGATGAATCCTAACCCAATTAATAGTCCGCGCGTTTTCATATTCATTTTGTTTTGCGTCAGTTTTGGCCGTTCCAAGTAAAGGTTTCGTTCTTGCGGAGGTGGATTTCTTTCACGGCATTGCCATAACGCAATTTTGCTGAGCCATCTCTGAGGGCGCGGACCTTGGCTTCGACCAATTTACCGTTGCGCCATGTGATATCGACTTCGAAACCGCCTCGAGCACGCAAACCTTTTACAAATCCGTTAGACCACACTATGGGCACAGCGGGCAGGATTATGATCTCCGGAGTAAAGGCAGGCGTCAAGGCGTTAGTGACAGACCCTAAGCGGCTTTGAAGAAGCATTTCACCAATAGCAGCCGCACCACCAAAGTTGCCGTCGATCTGGAAAGGTGGGTGAGCACTGAACATGTTCGGGTATGCAAGCTCAGGCCCAAGCAAGTGGCGAAGGATTTGATAAGCGCGTTCACCATCGCCAAGATGTGCCCAGAGACATGCCCGCCAGGCTGTGGCCCATCCAGTAGACTTATCGCCACGGAGTTCAAGGGATTTGCGCACTGCATTGGCGAGTTCAGGCGTGTCAAATCGGTGAATATCGCGTCCAGGGAACAAACCATACAGATGCGACACGTGTCTGTGATGGGGTTCAGGTGCTTGCAGATCCCAGTCTTCGAGCCATTCTTGGAGTTGGCCAGCACTGCCTATTTGGTTTGGTGCAAGTCTTGCCCTGGCCGCAGCAAGTTGGTCCACGAAGTCCTGATCCGCCCCTAGAATTTTAGCCGCTTTGATGGTGTTGGCAAAAAGGTCGCGCAAAATTTGCATGTCCATTGTTGGACCGGCACACACCGCTGCTCCAAACGGATGCATATTTTCTGGAGAAAGAGAGGGATTAGTGACCAGCCACTTTGTTTTGGGGTCTTCTTGAAGGGTATCCAGGAAAAACTCCGAAGCTGATTTCAATACTGGATAGATACGTTTAAGGACGTTTGTGTCAAAGCTGAACTCAAAGCGATCCCAAAGATGCAAGCAAAGCCATGCACCGCCACAGGGCCACATACCCCAATTAGGACCATCAATTGGTGCAGTAGCACGCCAGATATCGGTGTTGTGATGTGCAACCCAGCCTCGTGCACCATACATTTTTTGGGCCGTACGCGCACCAGTGATAGTGAGGTCTTCGACCATTGCAATTAGGGGTTCTACGCATTCGGCTAGGTTCCCGGGCTCCGCTACCCAATAATTCATTTCCGTGTTTATGTTGATGGTATATTTGCTTCCCCAAGGCGGATTCATGCTATCATTCCAAATTCCCTGCAAATTAGCCGGCTGTGTTCCCGGTCTAGAAGAGCTGATCAATAGGTACCGACCAAATTGATAGAACAATGCAGCTAGCTGAGGATCGTGCGTTGTCATAGAGCGCCGGATGCGCTCTGAGGTAGGGATGAGAGGTGGATTCTCGTCGCCAAGACTGATAGTAACGCGTTGGAAAAGCCGTTGATAATTCGCAACATGGGCACTTCGCAATCGGTCATAGGATTTTCGCGCAGCAGAAGCAAGGTGTCGCTTCACAATAGCCTCGGGGTCCCCGCTAACGTCATCGAACCGCTTGTAACTCGTCGCAGCAGCAATTAACAACACAGCTTGATTTGCTCCAGTGACAACTAAAGAGTCCTTGTTAGCAACTAAGCGGCCTCCCTTTGTCAGGACCTTCACACGGGCTTCGTAATTGATTTTCCCTGGGATGCCATGTGCAGTTCCACCCACACCACGCATGATGAGGGTATCTTTGCCGTCGGTCTCTACAGTTGCCTTCATTGGGGTCTGCATACTTGCGGTGAATGAAACCGCGCGTGGTTTATCCGCAGTTATCCTTAACACGATCACGTTGTCCGGTGCACTCGCGAATACCTCACGGGTATAGGTGACACCGTCAGCCGTGTACGTTACGCGGGCTATAGCGGTGTTCAGGTCAAGTTCTCGCTTGTAATTGCTGACATCTTTAGGTTCAGGGAATTTGAGAAATAAATCCCCCACAGTCTGGTATGGCATTTGGCTCAGTGGCCGAGCCATAACCCGAGCACTGATGAGATTAGCAGCTTGGCGATATTTACCCTCATTGACCAGCTGGCGCGCTTGCGGGAGGGCCTCCCTAGCTAGCGGATTTACTGGGTCGTATGGACTGCCAGCCCAAAGGGTGTCTTCATTTAGCTGCAGACGTTCTTGGGTAACACCACCAAATACCATAGCCCCAAGCCGGCCGTTGCCGATGGGTATCGCCTCCGTCCATGTGGAAGCTGGGTTGGTATACCAGAGCAAGTATGGAGGTCCTGCCTGACTTGCAGATGAGTTTATTGCAAGAGCTAACACAATTAGAAAAACGTAGATGGGCATTTTCTGAGGTACTCGGTGGAACAACATTTTTTTAATTTGTTTTATTGGCCCGATTCGTCGGCTCATGGGAGTAGCGTGCATGTAATTGAGCACCAGAGGCGTCATGAAGTGAATCTCACTCATAAGCAGTTAAAGTTATTCCGTTCCGTCTGCCAAACCCACACTGGCCTTGTGTTCCAAGCCACAACCATTTTAAGTACCGTTTCGAATAACAATGCGTGTTTCTTTCAAGTCGACTGGACTCGAGCTGGTACCATAGAAAACTTGGTATTCACCCGGGGCTACAACAAGTTTCAGCTGGTTTCTATCGAAGAACTCGAAAGCAGTAGGCGAGAGTTCGATAGTCACATTCTTAGAAGCACGGGCCTGGACTTCCACTCGCTTAAACCCTCGCAAGGTCTTGAGAGGGCCATCCGGGTCGTCGGTCTTACGGACGTAAACCTGCAACACGGTGGCCCCATCCCGATCGCCACAATTGGTAATGGGCACTGTAAGTGTGAGGGACTCACCTGGTGATAGATTTGTTTTGTTTAAGGTTGCCTGTCCAACTTCGAACGTCGTGTAGCTCAGACCAAACCCAAACGGAAAGAGGCAATTGGTGGTAAACCGGTACGTCCGGTTTTTCATAGAATAGTTTTCAAAATCTGGGAGCTGGCTGGTGTTACGATAAAACGTCACTGGCAATTTGCCACTGGGATTGTAATCGCCAAAAAGGACATCAGCCACTGCCTGTCCGGCCGACTCGCCTCCGTACCACGCTAGCAGGATCGCATCACAACTTTCTGTTTCCGGATCGAGGGCGATTGCAGACCCCGAACACACAACGAATACGATTTTCTTACCAGCTTCTTTCAAGGCTTTAAGAAGTCGGCGCTGAGGTTTCGGTAACTCGATGCACGTCCGGTCACCACCTTTGAATCCGGGCAGCTCCACAGGCATTTCTTCTGCTTCGACTCGACCTGAAAGACCACCCACGAATACCACCAAGTCTATGTCGCTGAGCTTCTGTAAAAGCTTGGTGTAATCTTGGTCGACTTCTTTGCCGAAATCGAGTTGCAGTTGCGCTTGCCAATCATACAGTTGGGTAAATCGGATCTCGATCTTGTACTTTTTGCCGGGCTCGAACTTGAAGGTAGCCCGATTGGGTAAAATACGCCAATGTTCGAAACCACGGATCTTTTGGCCATTTATGAAAAGCTCAAATGAACCAGTCACGCCAAACCAAAATGCCAGCTCTTCCTCTTGCTGAGGGACAAACTCGCCTTCAAGTATAGCAGAGAAGTTTGTAGGGTTAACACCCGGTGCAAAGCCTCGTCCGTCATGTCCACTGAGGTTAATTGCATTCGTTATCCAGATGATTGCTGCTGGATCACCCTCGCGTTTCCGATTGTTCCAACAGGTAAGTTTGAAACCAGGCCTGTTTTCAAAAGTGATCAGATTAATGTAACTTTCCAGGTCCTTGTCTAGGACCAAATCACACGCTTTGTCATAGAAAATTTGTGCCGAGGGGAGCTTAGATTTAATGCCTTCGAGAATAGTGATTGTGCGAACTGGGACACCGTTGTAAGTACCCCAAAGCACCTCTGTGTCGTCCGCGTTAGGACCAAGGACCGCGATTTTGTTGATGGACTTTGATAACGGTAAAATATTGCCTCGGTTTTGCAATAGTACTATTGATTGACGCACCATTTCATAAGCCAGTGCCCGATGTTTCTCGCAATTGACCACTGACATGGGTATCTGAGCCCAGGGGACCAAGGAATCATCGTCGAAATCACCCAACTCAATCCTATTAACTAGTACGCGCATCAAGCTTCGATTAAGATCTTCTTCTTTAACAAGGCCTCGCCTGACAGCTTCAGGGAGTCGGGCAAAATAATGACCTTCCCAAGCACATTCGATATCGGTTCCCGCCAAGATAGCCTTTGTGGCAGCATGAATCGGTGTGGAAGAGACTTTATGGGAGAGATGAAAATCGGTAACGGCTCCACAGTCAGACACCACTAAATGCCGAAACCCCCATTCTTCCCGGAGAATCCTGCCAAGCAAACGGGCATTGCCACAACAAGGATCATCATCTAACCGCTGGTATGCACACATTACTTGGCGCACGTCCGCTTCTTGGACAAGGGCCTTAAACGCAGGAAGATATGTCTCGTATAGGTCGCGCAAGTCCACATGGTTCACGTTGAGTACATGTCGGCTCCATTCAGGTCCGGAGTGGACTGCGAAGTGCTTTGCACATGCCAGTAATTTGCGATATTTGGCACTACGGGGGCCTTGTAATCCATTCACAACCTGAACACCCATCCGTGCTGTTAAGTATGGGTCTTCCCCGAAGGTTTCCTGGCCACGTCCCCAACGTGGATCACGGAAAATATTTATATGGGGTGCCCAGACTGAAAGGCTCAAAAACCGCTTGTTTTTGTTACCCTTTCTAATCCAATCGTGATACAGGGCCCGAAATTCGTCCGAAACCGCGTCAAAAATCTGATAAACGAGCTCTTCATTAAATGAGGCTGCCATGGCAATTGGCATGGGGAAGACCGTGACCCCTTGTGCTGATGCGACCCCATGCAATGCCTCGCTCCACCAGTTAAACTCTTTTATCCCCAACCGGAAAATCGCAGGACTCTGGTCACACAATAACAAAGCTTTTTCTTCGAGGGTCAACCGGGAAATAAGATCACGAGCACGTTCTTCGGGGCTCAGATCTGGGTTTTGGAAAGGCAGCTGCTGAGAATTAGTTGTCACAACGCTAAAAAGGATCACTCCTAACAACAATATTGAAATTGCGTTTTACTTCATAGGTTCGGCTTTCCGACCCATTTTCTGACTTTTAGCCTACCCAAGCAAAGCGTAATAAGCCAACGCAAATGACTAGTACATTTGTCATACTGCGTACCCAAATAGGTGGTTCCTTTAACCACCTCATTGGAGGTTGCCTCTTAACTACACACAAAACTTAAGAAAGCACAGTCGGGCCGAGGCCTACCTTACATGGTCGTGCCCCTTAGAATCCAACTCCCGATTTTGGTTGTCTCCCCTCTAACCGGCGAGTGTAATTTCTCCATCCTTTGTATGGTGTGGAACAATCTCCCCTCCAAAAAACGCAACCAACACGGACTCTATGACCGTCGTCATCCCATCATATCAGCACATTGCTCGCTTTTGCCATACAAAAAGTTGGATGGCAACAGTGTGTCAGTCCATATGTTCGATAATGTTTTGTCCGAATTCGGAGCATTTGATCTGGGTGGCACCTTCCATCAAGCGCGCAAAATCGTATGTTACGCGCTTACTGGCAATCGCACCTTCAACACCCTTTATGATGAGGTCCGCTGCTTCTATCCAACCAAGGTATCGGAACATCATTTCGCCGCTAAGAATAACGCTGCAGGGGTTAACCATGTCTTTACCGGCGTACTTGGGCGCTGTGCCATGAGTGGCCTCGAAAACTGCATGCCCAGTAACGAAATTAATGTTTGCACCCGGAGCAATACCAATCCCACCCACTTGTGCTGCCAAAGCATCGCTTAAATAGTCGCCATTCAAATTCAGCGTCGCAATAACGTCGAAGTCTTCCGGGCGTAATAACACTTGTTGGAACGCTGCATCTGCAAGTACGTCTTTGATTACGATTCCGGCTCCAGGCTTGCCTTCAGGAATTTGGCACCACGGACCGCCATCGATCTCAACAGCGCCAAAACATTCCTTGGCAATCTGATAACCCCAATCACGGAACGCCCCTTCGGTGTATTTCATTATGTTGCCTTTGTGCACCAACGTGACACTCTTTCGGTTATGCTTAATAGCGTAAGTGATTGCTGCGTGGACAAGCCGTGCACTACCAGTAAAGCTAACTGGTTTTACCCCGAGCCCTACCTGCACATCCGGATCGAACCCGCTCCAGCCAGCTAATCTGAAAAACTCCTCGTTTTTTTCACGAGTGTTAAACCTGATCCGTTTAAACGCTGCTGGCATCTCGTTCTGCAGGAACTCCAACAACTTCCTTGCCTCCACACTCCCAGCCGAATAATCGATTCCAGCATAGATGTCTTCGGTGTTTTCCCGGAAAATCACCATGTTTACTTTTTCGGGGTGTTTCACCGGTGAAGGGACGCCAGGGAAATACCGCACCGGTCTCAAGCACACGTATAAGTCCAATGTTTGACGTAACGCAACGTTCAGCGACCGGATGCCCCCACCTATTGGGGTGGTTAATGGTCCTTTGATCCCCACTAAATATTCTCGAAAAATTTCAATTGTTTCTTCCGGCAACCAAGTGCTAAAACGCTTGTACGCCTCTTCTCCTGCAAAGACCTCAAACCAAACAACCCTGCGTCTACCCCCATATGCTTTATTTACGGCAGCACCAAATACCGGCTGAGCCGCAGCCCAAATGTCAGGACCAGTACCATCCCCCCGGATAAACGGTATGATCGGATCATCCGGGACACGTAACTGCCCGTTCTCCATTCTAATTTTGTTGCCCTCCGAAGGAGGCGTTACAGTCTTATATGCCATGGCTTTTTCTTAGAATTTCGGTTTTTCCTTTACCCTTTTTCTGGAAGCCAAATCAAGCCTCTGGTCATCAAAAATACAACTCAATCCCGAGCCTCACCGTATTCTGCCCTGCGAAGCAGTTCTAATAATACCTCTCAGGGACAACTCATAAAATGCGTCCAAATCACGTATCCCAACGTGCTAGTCATTGCCTACTGCATTCCTTTGGAATAACCCGAGGAGAATCGGATTAGGTTCTTTCCTCTGTTCAAACGCCAAATTCGGCTGCATATTAAAACCGATGAACCTTGAGGCTGCCAAAAAACGTCACCAAGAACTTGTTGAGTTAATCCGCAAGTACGATTACGCATACTACGTGTTGGCTAAACCCCTCATATCAGACTACGAGTACGACCAGCTTTATCGGGAGCTTGTCGAGCTCGAAAAGAGATTTCCTGAACTAGTCACGCCGGACTCACCAACCCAACGAGTCAGTGAACAACCAATGGAAGGGTTTCAACCGGTCCGGCATAGGGTTCCAATGCTTAGCCTCGATAACACATACAACGAAACCGAAGTCCGGGAATTTGTAGCGCGAGTGCAACGCCTGTTACCTGGAGAATCACTGGAATGGGTAGTAGAACCGAAAGTGGATGGGGTGGCTGTTTCGTTAATCTACGAGAATGGGAGGTTCACCGTGGGAGCTACGCGCGGGGATGGCACAACTGGCGACAACATCACGGCCAATCTGAAAACCATTCGGAGCGTTCCACTAGTGTTGCATGGTTTGCCCGAACAATGGCCTGCCACACTTGAAGTCCGGGGAGAAGTTTATATGCCGGTGAGAGCCTTCGAAAAATTCAACCAGGAACGAATCGAAGCCGGTGAAGAACCATTTGCAAACCCACGCAACGCTGCCGCTGGTTCATTAAAACAACTAGACCCGCGGATCGTAGCAAAACGGCCATTAGACATAGTGCTTTACAGCCTGGGTTACGTCGAACCAGGCAACGCACACGTCCCACAAACCCAAATCGAACTTCTCCAATGGCTCAAAACCCTTGGATTTAAAACCCCCGAGAAGACCTGGTTCTGTCGTAACGTAGAGGAGATCTTAAATGCGATCGCCGAGCTGGACAGGGTCCGGCGCACCTTGCCGTACCAAACAGACGGGGCAGTTATTAAACTGAACTCATTTGCGCACCGCGAACGTGCGGGGACAACTGCAAAAGCGCCGCGCTGGGCTATCGCATTCAAATACGCCCCTGAACAAGCAGAGACCCGTCTAAAAGCCATAACAATCCAAGTAGGGAGAACGGGAGCGTTAACACCCGTGGCCGAACTCGAGCCAGTATTTCTTGCCGGCACAACCATCACACGCGCAACACTTCACAACGAAGACTATATCCGCGAAAAAGACATTCGTATCGGCGACACAGTGATCATTGAAAAGGCCGGAGAAGTAATACCAGCGGTTGTAGGACCAGTTAATAGCAAACGCACTGGCGCTGAAGTTATCTTCGAATTCCCCAAACAATGTCCCGAATGCGGTGAAAGAATCGCCAAAAACGTGTTAGCAGGGGTCGAGGAAGAGGGCGCAGTTTGGCGCTGCCTGAACCCTGAATGCCCAGCTAAGATACGAGGATGGATCGATCACTGGTGCTCTAGAAACGCAATGGACATTGAAGGTGCTGGGGAGGTACTTATTGCTCAACTTGTGGGGAAAGGATTAGTTCGTGACCCAGCAGATCTGTACTACTTGCAGGTAGATCAAGTGGCCGCTTTGGAACGCATGGGGCCAAAATCAGCCAAAAATTTTATCAATAATGTGCAAGCCAGTAAAACCCGCGATATGTGGCGCGTGTTGCATGGGTTGGGCATTCTGCACGTAGGGGCGAGCATCGCTCGTTCACTTGGTAGACAATTTCCTGACCTCGATGTCGTACTCAACGCCAAAAAAGAAGAGCTAATGCAAGCAGAAGATGTCGGGGAAGTCGTAGCTAATAGTATAATCCTCTGGGCCTCTGAACCAAGAAACCGCCGCGTAGTTGAAAAACTCCGGGCCGCGGGAGTTAACTTCAAATCGTCTTTGTACCGAGCGGGTGCTACTGGGCCCCTGGCCGGGAAAACGTTTGTTATCACCGGAACACTCGCCTCCATGACCCGCGAACAAGCAATTGCTAAGATCGAATCTCTCGGAGGGAAAGTGGCGGGCAGCGTAAGCAAAAAAACAGATTACCTTCTCGTGGGATCTGACCCTGGCTCGAAGCTTCAAAAAGCCAAACAATTAGGGATCGCCACGCTTACCGAAGAAGAATTCTTGAAAATGTGCGGGCTTAAATGATTAGAGACAGTTTCCGATAACCCAGCAACTCAAGTGTCTTGCTGGTCCCTATTCGGCTTAACTAGAATATATCCTCTACCCGTGCCCTTCAGTATACAAGCGCCACGCCATCCACACACTGTACAGGATTGAACGCATGCTTCCCCAACAGGTCGCAAAATGCCACGCGTAACAAGTTCTTGAAGCATCAATTCCACCAATTCAGGCGTTGTATCTAATCGCTGTGCAAGCTCACCAATCGTTAGTGGTTCGCCACTCCTCAAAATACTAACGAGCTTATCTATCATTCCTTCGCCCCGCGTCATAGGAACAATTTTGCGACATTGAAGACCACTGCTCCCAAAACTAGGGACAACGTCCCGGTAATCACGACGCTGACCGCAACCCATTTCAAAGAAGCTGACTCTTTCCAAATCGTGACAAGTGTAGGTACGCAAGGCACAAACAATGTAATTACGACCAAAAAACTCAAACCTGAGGCAGGGGAATATACCTGCCGAACAACTTCTGAGAAATTTTGGTCCGAGCAATCTAATAAAATCGCCAATGTCCCGATTGCATTCTCTTTCGCAATCACAGAAGTGAGTAACGAAACCACCATGCGCCAATCAAATCCAACAACTTGAAACGCTGGTTCTATAGCGTGTCCTATCCTAGCTAGGTAGCTTGACTGGATTTCTCCTGTGGGGAACTGCGCTAACCACCACACCCCAACACTAGCAAGGACAATTACTGTAGCTGCTTTCCGTAAAAAGGCACCTAATTGGTACCACACCGTTGTCAACACAGTATTAAAGTTGGGCCTGTGGTATAAAGGCAGTTCCATTATCAACGCCGCCCGTTCTCCTCGCGTGAGAAGATTTAACACAAGACCACACAGAACCAACAGAACCAATCCTAATCCAATGACGCTAACTCCTACAATTGTCGCCCACGGACCAAAAAATGCTGATCCTAAAACGCTAATAATCGCAAGCCGTGCCGAACAGGGCACAAACGGTACAAGCAAGATCGTCAACAGCCTACCCAGACCAGATTCAACTACTCTCGTGGCCATTACTGCTGGTACATTGCAACCGAATCCAAGTACCAGCGGCAAAAAAGACCGTCCATGAAGTCCAAGTACATGCATGAACCTGTCCATCACAAAAGCTGCACGCCCCAGATAACCGATATCCTCTAACAGCGCCAACAACAGGAAAAATATCAGCAATATTGGGACAAAACTTACCACTGTACCCACCCCAGGTAGAACCCCTTCTGTCAGGAGTCGCCCCCATCCAGGGGAAGGCTGTGGAAGTATCCTGCCCAGAAGGTGAATCCCACCACCCACGATCACTTTCTCCAATAATTTTTGTAATGGAGAGCCCAAAAGATTCGTGACCCCAAAAACCACCCCTAATATCACGGCTAACGCCACTACCCCCCAGATTGGATGAGTCAGCCATCTATCCAAAGTCTCGGTCCAACCAATACTGGCCCGGGGCGGCTTTCTAATTGCAGCCCGCACCATCCTCCCAACCCAATCGTAACGACCGGAAACCACTGCCCAATAAGCATCATCATGCTGAGCTAACATTGCCTCTACCTCCCTAAAACGTTCCGCAGGCAATTGATCCTGTACCAACCGAGTAACGATTGGGTCCCCCTCCAACAGCTTAGTGGTCAACCACACCAAGGGATACCCACCCGTAAAATGCTCACTCAATACTTCGTAGAGCTTGTTAAATAGGAGTCGGTGGTCGGCTCGCACTTGCGGCAGTCGTGAGTGCAATACTAGACGGCCTTCTACCACGTCCAAGAGGACCTTTAAAAGTGTGTTCAATCCCTTCTTTTCTACAGCACACACCGGAACCACAGGCACGCCCAGGGCTGCTTGTAAAACATCTGGTTCAACTTCCAACCCTTGCTCTGCAGCCACGTCCATCATGTTTAGTGCTAATACAACTGGCAGCTCCAATAACAGCAGCTCAGCTAATAGGTACAACCCGCGTTCGATCGAGGCAGCATTAACTACGAGAATCACCCCTGCTGGTCGCTCCCGCAAAAGGAAATCACGGGCTATCTGTTCCTCAATCGTGTGTGCAGTCAAACTGTACGTGCCTGGCAGATCTACAAGGTTAAACCGCCGCCCCTCAAACTCCACAATCCCTTCTTTTCTCTCGACAGTCTTGCCTGGCCAGTTACCTACATGCTGGCGAAGACCAGTCAGGGCATTAAAAATGGTTGACTTGCCCACATTAGGGGGCCCCGCCAAAGCAATCAGGATTGTCGAAGTGGCTTCTTTCATCAGGCTAGCCCTCGGCATTCGTAGATTCACCTGCCGTATTTAAAGGAGATACTAACACCTTCTGGGCCGCCCCACGACCGATCGCCACCCGTGTATCACGCGCTTCCACAAGAATCGGACCCCTCCCACTATTGCGTACCACTCGTATCACTGTCCCAGGCGCTATCCCCAAAGAAACCATCCGAGCTATAAAACCATACCCCCCGGAAAGCAATTTTACCGTCACCCCCGTACCCTCTCCAACATGACTCAACGGAATTAACCCACTTTCTAATCCTGAGATTTTGTTTTTTTGGCCCATGACCATTGCTAAAACGAACCACACTCTGGACACCGTCCAGTGATACAAAACTCTACCGTCTCGATTTCCCAACCTGACCTTGAAAGGAAAGCTACCAATTTCGAGACCTCATCAAGCGGAAGCTCTGTGACCTTTTCACATTTTTTGCAAACCAAATGGCAATGCATCGAACCACTCACAGGCTCAAAATGCTGATGCGACTGGCCCAATGGCAAAGCCTTCACTAACCCCACACGCTTCAATAACGCGACAGTCCTGTAAATGGTAGCTAAACTTATCCCAGGATGCCGCTTCCGCACCCGCTCAAACAAATCGTTCGCATCCAAGTGTTCCTTGGACTCAACCAACATCTCATACACAACTCGCCGCTGACGAGTCATCTTAAACCCGCCAGCCCGTAGGACCGACTGAAGCAAATCAATTTTACGTTCTTCTGCCATTTGCAAATGATTTGCAAAATCAAGATGGCGCAGACCCCTTCCCATGTCAAACCACTTCCTTGTAACTCACGCACACCCATCCCTCTTGGTCCCCCTCTCCTGTGTGTTAACACATCCCATCTTGTGTTAAGTGCGTATGTCGCGCGATTACCAAAAACACGCTGAAAGTTTCTTACCTCCCGGCTTACCAATCATAGAAGTCCTCCGACTACAAAGCTGTCCCACAACCCCGGTTGAAATCCGTATGCCAGAGACTAAATTCAAACCTAGTCCTTCCATTACCCATCTTTAACAGACACTTTGCAATGATCCGGAATGAATTGTATTGTTTTCTTGCCTTATGCAAACAGGGTCTGGGCTCATAAGGGCAAAAGAGGCGTTCATTTTAGACATGGACGGGGTGGTATACCATGGCAACAAGCCATTGCCAGGAGCCGTGGAATTCGTGACCTGGTTAATGGCAGAGAACAAAAAGTTCTTGTTCCTTACTAATAGTAGCGAGCGAACCCCCCGCGAACTCAGTCAAAAACTCGCTAGACTTGGGATTCATGTCTCGGAAGACCACTTCTATACGAGCGCGTTGGCCACAGCTGCTTTCCTTGCCTCGCAAAAACCAGGTGGCACTGCGTTTGTTATTGGTGAGCCAGGCCTCGTGCATGCCCTCTATCAGGTCGGTTACACCATCAACGATGTAAACCCCGATTACGTTGTTGTTGGCGAGACCCGATCTTACAACTACGACCAAATAAGGAGGGCAGTTCGGCTTGTACTAAATGGGGCGCGATTAATAGGTACCAACCCAGACGTTACCGGACCGGTAGAGGACGGCATCGTCCCAGCCACCCGCGCCCTCATAGCTCCGATCGAATTAGCCACTGGGGTCCAAGCCTACTTTATTGGCAAGCCTAACCCGCTAATGATGCGCCAAGCACTGCAACGATTGGGGGCTCGCAGACAAACCACGGTTATCATTGGTGATCGAATAGACACCGACATCCGCGCAGGCGTAGAAGCCGGCATCGAAACAGTCCTTCTTCTAAGCGGAGTTTCTAAAGAAGAAGACCTCCATCGATTTGCATATCGTCCAGACCACGTATATAGCGACCTAAGGGCCCTTCTGGCATAATTGGCTCATTCGTGACAAGTTTTGAAGGGATACTTGCTTTCCTCACACAATGGTTTTACACACAATGGTTTTAGTCGAGCCATTTCATAGTAACCCATTGGCTGAAGAACCACTTGTGGAACAACAACTTTTCCATCCCTGGCAAATCTGCAGTCGTACCACCCCAACTGATGCTCGTGACATTTGCCAGACCAAAACTCACCTCTCTGGAATGTGGGGTTTTATGGGCTGCAAGGGATTCAGAGTAGCGCCTGCTCAAAACTTTGACCATTACTATAACTCGGTAACTCCGCTGGCAGGGTAACTAACGCATCTTTGATAACGAATCTGCAAAAATAGTCCGATGCCCCTCCGATTTTAATTGCTATCAGAAGAAAAATGACACAAAACTATAGCAGGCGATTTTGCAGTGGTTAACCCGTGGCAGGTCGGTCCCTCACCATTGTTACGGGTATGGGAAATTTTTTAACATTTGCAGCTGTAACACCTCGGCAGGAGTGGGAACTCGTTTATATTTGGCACCGGGCCACTCCTGAAGGGAAAGCTATCATTGTTATCCTGTTAATTTTCTCCATCTTGGCATGGTCGGTAATGATTTCTAAGGCCATCCAAATGCGACGAGCAAAACGACTCAACCGACTTTTCTTAGTCGAATTTAGGAAACAGAAAAACGTGATGGAGATATTCGACCGACGGGTCCACGTAGAAGGCTGTCCGCTATATGAGGTTTATTTGGCGGGCTGTTCAGAATTGGAGCGGCAGTTAAAAAGAGTGGACCCCAAACACCCGCGAAGTGCAATCTCGTTAACAAACATGGAACACATTAAACGTGCACTTGAAAACGCTGTAGCAGAAGAATCGCTTAAACTCGAATCCGGGCTGATTCTTCTAGCAATCGCTGTGAGTGGCGCCCCCTTCCTCGGGCTGCTGGGAACTGTTTGGGGGGTTATGAGCACCTTTGCGGGTGTGGCTCGCCAGGGACATGCCACCCTAGCTGCTATGGCCCCTGGCGTTGCAGCAGCACTTATAACCACTGTAGCCGGTCTATCAGTAGCAATCCCCTCTATGTTCGCCTATAACTGGCTCGTTCATAACTTGCGGGTCCTTACCGTAGAACTCGACAATTTCGCCCAGGAATTAATATCAAAAATGGAAACCCAGTACTTGGAAGAAAATGGCGCATCGAAATTTTGAATACCATAAAGTTGTCTAGAAGCACTCAGCCACATGCGCAGGTTTTCCCAACGCAGACACTTGGTTACGCTTAGCGAAATAAATATTACCCCGCTTGTTGACCTAGTGTTTGTGTTGTTAATTATTTTCGTGATCACCACTCCTTTATTGGAACAAAGCATTAACCTCAAACTACCTCAGGGTGGTCAGCCTGACCCCCGCGTCAACCCCAGAAATGTGCGCACAATCGAGATTACCCCAACCGGTGCTTACATCTTCGAACGACAACCAATGCGTCTCGATGAACTGCAACGGACTTTAGCCGGCCAATTTCGACAAAACCCCAACTTGATCGTTAGAATACGAGCTGACAAAGAGACTAAATATGAATACGTAACAAGGGTGTTCGATACTTGTTTACGGCTAGGAATCACGCGATTCTCTTTAGCGACGGAGGGTCAAAGCCGGTAATACCATGAAAAACGGCCTCCAAATCAAAGGCCTCATAATCTCAACACTCCTACACCTGTTGGTGATAGGGGTGCTGGTGGTAGGTCCGGCCTTTGCACCTAAACCCACACGACTCCCGGAGACTATCGAAATAATCGACTTCTTCCCATTACGCACCACCGATGCCAACATAAAAGGCGGTGGTTCACCGGAAGGCGCGGTGGCTCCCCCGCCTGTGTCTAAACCAGAACAAGCTTTTAAAGAACTTCCACTACCAAAGCCAGAACCCCAACCTGAACAAGTTGAACCTCAGCCTCAAAGACCCACTCCAAACCCGAAACAACAAACACTTCCGTCAATAAATGAAAACGAACCTGAAACAAAACGCCCAAAAAAAACCCCTGTGATTAATACAAACCTCATTACGAAAAAAATAGTCCCCCTCACTCCAACCACCAACAGCCAACGCAAAACATCTGCAACCGAAACGGCCAGCGATGGAATTGATCCCACAATCGCCCAGGCCTTGAAAAATCTGAGAAGTACACTGGGTAAGACACCCGGTGTAACCTCATTAAGCCAAGGTAAGGACACCTCCAGCTTTTATGGGCCAGGCGGAGGCGGAATACCGTACGCAAACTTCAAGAGCGCTGTGTACTCAATTTATTACAATGCTTGGCACCCGCCATCTGGCATTACCATAGAAAACGCTGTCACTGACACGGAAGTAGTGGTGGCACGTGACGGCACAGTAATTTCAGCTCGGATAATCAAACCCTCGGGTGATACTGCTATGGACGCCTCGGTCAAACAAGCCCTGGACCGAGTGCGAAATCTCCCCCCATTACCACTTGAATCATCGGAAACACAACGGGTGCTACGAATTAAATTTGACCTTAAAGCAAAACGTGAAATTGGATGACTATGAGCAGGAAAATCAAAATTACGCTTGCCTTATTGTGCCTGGCATCGATTGTAGAATTCTCAGTGGCCCAGGAGGAAATTGTTATCACTAAACAAACATGGGCTCTGAATGAAAAACCCTTACCAATCGCCGTGAGTGGCTTCACTGGAGAGGTTCACAACGTAATCAGATTCGACCTTGAAGTGCTGGGCTGCAAGATCGTGTCCACAAACGAAGCTCAGTTCCTTGTCATCGGTAGCAACGAAGGTCGCGTGCAAGGCAAACTCATCGATCTAATATCGGGCACAGAACTACTATCAAAGGCGTACTCGGGGGGGACATTGCGACTGCAAGCGCATGCGCTTGTCAACGACATTACCCCATTCTTGCCTAACCGCGGCAAAGGGATTGCCTTAACCCACATCGCTTTTCGAATAACGCGAAACGGAATTAGCGAGATATACGTCTCAGACTACGATGGATACAACCCTAGGCAGGTCACATCTGATGCGTCAATTGCTGCTGCTCCAGAATGGGTACCCGGTCAGTTCACCCTGTTTTATGTCTCTTACAAAGGGGGCGGACCTGATATCTATTACCACGACCTCGAGACTGGCGTGAGGCGAGCATTCGCACGATTCCCAGGGGTGAATACTAGTCCGGCAGTATCACCAGATGGCAAACGCGTAGCCATGATCTTAAGCAAAGACGGATGGACAGACCTTTACACAGCTCCCATCTCGGGAGGAGAGCTTACCCGATTAACAAAAAGCCCAGAAGACGAGTCAGCACCTACTTGGTCACCTGACGGTCAATGGATCTGTTTTGCCGGGAAACCACGTGGGCATAGAGCACTTTGCAAAATACCATCCAAAGGCGGAGAAATACAGGTGATGCGCATCGGGGCGCCCAGCCCCACCGAACCCTGCTGGTCACCAGACGGACGTTGGATAGCCTTCACTGCACAAACACGTGCTGGGTTTGACATTTGCATCGTGCCTGCAAGCGGTGGGACTGCTACGGTGTTAGTGCCTGGCGAAGACCCATACTGGGCACCAAATTCACGAACCCTCATCTTCACCCGTAGAGAAGGCGACAGTTCCAAACTCTACTTGCTTGACGTTCCGACAAAACAAGTCAAAGATATCCCAAAGTACTTGCCTGGTGAGTATTCTCAACCAGCTTGGTCGAGAAACTGAACCAGGTATAAAACTAAGGTTTTCAAAATGAAAACTACTAACTTTATCAAACTCAGTATATACGTGGTTGCTTCGCTCACCCTGTTAACAGCTGGATGCAGCAAATCCAAACCACGGGTAACTCCTATTCCTGGAATTGCGCGGCCCAGCGGTGCTATCGGCACGGAAGAAAAACTCCAACCAATTAAGCCTACCGGTGGATTGGAGGAGGGCCAACCCATTCCGTTCGGGGGGGAAACCCGGCTTGATCGATCACTATGGACGCAAGACCGCGAAAAACTTAAGACTGAAACTGTGTATTTCGACTTTGACAGCTCTGTGATCAAACCCACTGAGCGGCCAAAGATCGAAACCGTAGCAGCGTTCCTAAAACAGAACCCCCAATACGACATTCTGATCGAAGGCCATTGCGATGAACGGGGGACGATAGAATATAACCGTGCGCTAGGTGAACGTAGGGCACTGGCTATCCGCGCCGTGCTGATAGACCTCGGCATAGCACCCCAAAGAATCGAAACCATAAGTTACGGGGAGGAACGGCCCGTTGATCCGCGCCACAATGAAGAAGCATGGGCTAAAAACAGGCGTGGGGAATTCGTACTGCTAATCCCCCCAGGTAACCAATAAATAAAACTCCCAATGTTAAATCCTGCTTACAACATGCAAATTGTTGCAGGGGCTATCGGCGGTGGGGAATTAGCGATTATCCTATTAGCGGCTCTGCTATTGTTTGGCGCAAAGCGGCTCCCTGAACTCGCACGGGCCCTCGGCCAAAGCCTGCGCGAATTTAAAAAGGCTGCGCGGGACGTGGAAGAAGAAATTGACACCGCAGATAAACACACACCTCTCGATTCAAACAAAAAGAATCATGCACCACCGGCTGGTTAATTTGCCCTAAATTACTTGACCACCGAAACCCGACAAGATGGATACCCGCCCTGATGATCCTATCGCTGATTCAGCCGTACGGGATGAAACTGAAGGGGGGCCAGTAAAGACGTTTCTAGAACATCTTGAAGATCTCCGGTGGGTTCTGATTAAATCGCTCACGGCGCTAGCGCTTGGATTCATCGTTTGCCTCCTTGCAAGTAACTGGATTATCCGCATACTCACGTACCCTTTAAAAATCACCCCCTATAGCCCCCCAAATACACAGCAGGTACAAATTTATTTTGGCTCAAACAAACTCGGCACCATTGCGATGGATCCCAATGACCTTGCCCTATGGGGAATTCCTACGAACCAATCCCTGACACTTCGGGTGGTACCAATACCGACCGACTCTAACCGGATTATCTTAGGGTTAACGCACGAAATCGCAACCCACCTAACAGGAGACAATCCCCCAGTAGAATTAGTCACGCTAGGCCCCGCTGCCAGCTTTATCCTAGCGTTCAAAATGGCCCTTTATGGGGGGGCTGTTCTTGCAGCTCCATTCATACTCTACTTCATTTGTGAGTTTGTGTTTCCCGCCTTGAAACCGATAGAGAAGAAATACGTCACGCGCGGCCTTGCGACTGGTGTTGGGATGTTTTTAGTAGGGGTATTGTTTTGTTACTTTGTAATGATCCCCGTTTCCCTTCGGGCATCTATCCTTTTCTCGCACTGGCTGGGCCTGGCGGTTTATCAATGGCGCGCAGAAGAATACGTGAGCTTTGTCATCCAATTCATGCTTGGGATGGGTCTAGGGTTTCAAGTCCCAGTGATCCTCGTTGTACTAGTGAAATTGAGGGTTCTGGATTATAAGTTGCTGTCACGCGCCCGGCCGTATGTCATTTTAATCAACCTCACTCTAAGTGCAATTTTAACCCCGCCTGACATCCTCTCTCAGATTATGATGGCCGTTCCGTTACAACTCATGTATGAGGTCACCGTGTTATTAGCTTGGTTCCTCACCCGGAAATCGAAATTCATCCAACAAATTCAGTAAAACTATGAACTAAGCGCTTGCCGATTACGTTGCCATTGGCATTTTGTGAGAGGACGCATAAGCAAGATGACTCTTAAACATAGGACAGAGCCGGATGATTAGGTCTTACGCATTTACAAATCAGGGACGGCTATACGGCAGGGATATTGAACTTTTCCTCATGCCCACCCTGCTAGCTGATACCAACCTTTTCCTCTGGGTAGATCTAGAATCGCCAACTGAGCAAGAGACCATCACAATTCTGGAAAAGGTCTTTCACTTCCATCCTGTGTCAATCACGGATTGTATTACAGAGTCTGAATCGCCCAAAGTGGAGGAATACATTCCACGAGAAGGCGAATTATTTAGCCCTTACCTTTTCATGGTAATCCACGAAGTCGACTATAGCCGCCAGGATGGTGTATTTGCCACCAACGAGTTAAACTTTTTCTTAGGTCGGAACTTCCTCGTCACTTACCATCGCGGACCGAATCGAAGCGTTCAAGCAGTCGAGGGTCGTGTCCTAAAAGGAACTACCCCGATTGCGCGTGCGCCAGACCGACTTGCATATCATTTGATCGATTCTGTGGTCGATAACTATAAACCCGCTTTAGAGGAACTTTCACTTGAAGTGGCCGAACTGGAAGAAGAAGTCCTAGAAAACCCCAGCCCTATTATTTTAAACCGTATCCTTCAAACCAAACGTGAGGTCATGCATCTTCGGAAAATAATCGGGCCACAACGAGAGGTTCTGGCACGGTTTGCGCGAGCAGAATTCAAAATGATCCGCCCCCATCTAGTGCCATACTTCCGGGCAGTGTATGACGAACTTTACAGAATAGGTGAACTCGCAGCAGCATATACTGACTCTCTGACCTCCGTCCTACAGATCTACCTTAACATCTCCTCCAACAAAACAGCTGAGATTGTTAAGGTGCTCACCATGATCACCGTAATTACCACACCCCTTATGCTAGTAGGCACATGGTATGGGATGAACTACACAGACCAAATGCCGGAGTTTAGATGGAAATATGGTTACTTATGGGCCATCGGCTTGACCGTCTTTTCAACCATCGGTATATGGATTTGGTTCAAGCGGAAAAAATGGATGTAATTTGCATATTCTCTAGAAAAACATGATCAACTATTAAGAAGAGCATGTTAAAGCCAACTTTCCTAGATCGACTTCTGGGACGGATCGACAAATTAGATGCCAAGAACGTCCAGGCCATTATTAACCAACTGGCGCGCGAACGATCTTTCTTAGAGACGATTTTTGACACGATTGAAGATGGCATACTCGTATTAGATCACGATGGCAAACTCATTTACTCCAATGAACCCGCCCGCCGATTACTCGGGTTGCATTCCGATTCCGAAGGTCAGCGCATCATCGAATGGATTCCTGAATTGGAATGGGAAAAAGTAAAGTCTGCCTTCTCAGACAAATCCTCCAAAAGTGTTCGGTATGAGATTAAACTACATTTTCCTCGGCCAAAATTTATTAGGGTTTACGCTACTGCAATCGAAAACGAACCAAGGAATATAACCGGCATCCTACTCATCCTGCACGACGAAACTAATACACGGCAAAAAACACTCGAGATGGTAGAAACAGAAAGACTATTTGCAGCTAGCTTGTTGGCAAGCACCGTGGCGCACGAAATCGGCAACCCATTAAATGCAATTAACATCCATCTCCAATTGATTGAGCGCGAACTCAAACGTCTCAAGACCGCACTTCAAACACCACCTAGAAATACAACACAAACCGAAGACTCCCAACCGCCTTCACCTACCAATCACACGACAAGCATGAACGTGATTGAACAAGCACTCTCACGAATGGACCACTTCCTCAACGTTGCAAAAACCGAAATAGGCCGGTTAGATAACATCGTCCGCCAGTTTCTGAGCCGCTTACGACCCCTAACCCCAAAGTTCATACCAGCTAACTTAAACACCGTCGTCGAGAGAACTATCCAGCTGATCCAGCCAGAAATTGAAGATCGCGGGTTAATACTTGAGACTAAGCTAACCGCTTCGCTGCCGGAAATACTTTTGGATCCTGATCAAATTCAGCAAGTGTTAATCAACCTCATAAAAAACGCTATGCAGGCTACCACGGCAGGCGGACACATCACGATCGAAACGGGGGATGAACCTGAGGGGGTTTGGGTGCGCATTACCGACACCGGTAAAGGAATGACTAAAGAACAAATGGCTAACCTTTTTCAACCGTTAACTTCCAGTAGCGGAAAAGGTACTGGCTTAGGGTTAATGGTGGTTCACCGTATCGTGCGAAGCCATGGCGGTCGCATCGAGGTGACGAGTCAACCCGGCAAAGGTACCTCATTTACAATATGGCTTCCATTGCCGCAGCGGAGACCTAGATTGCTAGACGCCGGTCCAACCCGAAAGCCAATCGGGCCCACTCTATCACACCAGCCTGAGACTAACAACCCTGACAAATATGAGTGCGGTTGACTATGAGATATAAGCCAACATTGCTTATCGTAGACGACGAAAAATCGACCCGCGAAGGACTCAGGGCCGCGTTAGAGGACCGGTTCGACGTATACGTGGCTAGCGATGCGGCATCAGCGATCGATTTGCTTGAATCCGAACCGGTGGACGTTTTGCTTGCAGATCTTCGTCTCCCCGACGAAGACGGGCTAAAATTAATTGCTAGAGCCAAGTCCCTCTCAAACCCACCCGTGTGCATTCTCATGACTGCATATGGATCTGAGGAACTTGCAGTGGAAGCAATGAAGCGCGGTGCCGACGATTACATACCTAAAGGGCGAATGCAAATCGATGAACTAGAACTGAGAATTGCCCGCGCTTTAAAACAACAAAAACTCGAGCAAGAAAACATCTCGCTTAAACAACAACTCGACACTAAATACGGCCTAGAAAATATCATCGGCGAATCCCCCGTAATGAAAGAAATTTTTGAGGTCGTCAAACAGGTCGCCCCAACCAATGCCACAGTACTAATACGCGGTGAAAGCGGCACTGGGAAAGAACTCGTCGCAAAAGCTATTCACAAACTAAGCCATCGGGCAAAACAACCATTGGTGATCGTCCATTGTGCAGCTCTCGCACCAACCCTTCTGGAAAGTGAGTTGTTTGGCCATGAAAAAGGAGCATTTACTGGTGCCTACGAAAGAAGAATAGGCCGATTCGAACAAGCTAATGGTGGCACTTTATTTTTAGACGAGATCGGTGAGATTGACCCATCTACCCAGGTAAAATTGCTCCGGTTTTTAGGTGAGCGTACCTTCGAGCGCGTGGGTTCAAATAGAACACTCACATCCGATGTAAGAATCATCGCAGCCACCAATAAAGATCTGAAAGCGCTGGTAGAAGCCGGCAAGTTCAGAGAAGATCTGTATTACCGACTCCGCGTAGTGGAAATAGTTTTGCCACCGCTCAGAGAACGCCCAAGCGATATCCCACTTTTAGCAAACGCATTTTTAAAAGAATTTGCCAGAGAAAATAACAAGCAAATCAAAGGAATTGACTCGGCAGCAATGGATGCGCTCTTGCGATACGCGTGGCCAGGCAACGTACGCGAACTCCGGGCCGCAATTGAACACGCCGTAGTAATGTGTCGCGGAGAAACTATTTCCATACAAGATCTGCCCCTAAATATCAGATCCAGCTCGGCCACCAACATTACCCGGTCGGCCTCTGCTTCTAAGGAAATACCCCTTATGCCCCTGAAAGAGTTGGAAAAGTTAATGATCATCCGAGCGTTAAGAGAGTCTGGTGGTAACCGCACATTAGCCGCCCAAAAGCTGGGCATCAGCCGGCGAACGTTGCACAGGAAAATTAAAACCTATAAACTGCAGGCATTATGAATACTCCTACTTCACCCACCAAAAGACCAGCTGTATTTTGGATTCAAGAAAGGCTATTTTGGTTAACGTCTGAGCGGGGACCAAAATTCCTGAGGGTCTTCCTGCTCGCATTAGGGTTTGCATTACTTGCGTTTATTTACAATCAACGGGCGTACAGGAACATGGCTACACCAGATGCAATGGACAGCGCCCAGTTGGCCCGAAATATCGCCTCTGGTAAAGGATTTACCACACGTTTCATCAGACCGCTTGGAATCTACCTCTATACGAATGCCCACCCAGAAAGACTGGCACCCTCCTCGACAAATCAAAGCGCTTACGATCCCGCCGCGTTAAAATCGGGTCACCCCGACATGGCAAATCCGCCGTTGTACCCACTTTTATTAGCTGGATGGATGAAGATCTTTCCCGCCTATTATCCTATTCCAGAAGCCAATCCAGATGATACTTCCAAAAAAATGCATTGGTTCTGGACCCGAGGGGGTTCATTTGCAATTTATCCTCCTGACTTCGCAATCACTGTCCTAAACCAAATCCTGCTTGGAATTGTAATTCTACTTTCGTACAAACTGGCAGCCCGGCTTTTCGACCCTAGTGTCGGAACCTTAACTGCCTTGTTAGTTGCCGGTTCTGAAGTCCTATGGCGCTTTAGCACTTCCGGTTTATCCACCATGCTGCTTGTAATTATCTTCCTAGGGCTTGTCCACTTGCTTGTTTCTTTCGAGCGAGTATGCCGGGATTCAATTAACCAGAAGCAACAAATGCTTCTCTACCCAATCGGACTTGGCATTATTTTGGGGCTGGGAACCCTCACACGTTATTCATTTGGTTGGTTGCTCCTACCAGTTGCAATTTATGTGGGCGCAATTGCCCCAAGAATTAAACCACATGTAATAAGTCTCTTGGTCGTATCATTTCTGGTCACAATTTGTCCATGGGTTATTCGGACTTGGTCAATCTCAGGAGTGCCCTTCGGGGTGGCTACCTACCAAGTTTTATTCAATAGCCCTATATTCCCGGGATACTCGCTGGAGAGATCACTCTCTCCCGACTTCACCCAAGTTAGCCCACCATTGTTTTGGCGTAAACTTTTCCAAAACATGCGAACGGTCACAAATACTGAGTTTTTGAATATTGCTGGTAGTTGGGTCTCAGCCTTCTGGATCGTGGCTTTGTTCCTCAGATATCGCAGCAGTGCAATCAGCAAATTCAGGTTCTTCATCATTGGCACCGTGCCACTGCTTTTGATTGTCCAATGCCTCATCCGAAGCCAACAATCCGAAGACTTTCCGGTCATAAATTCAGAAAATCTAATCGTCCTCCTAACCCCGATAGTCGCCATGTTTGGTGCAGCCTTGTTTAATGACTTAGCTGAACGCATTATTATGGAAACCCCCTGGGATACCACCACACTCCGTCGGATTCTTAAAGGCGCCTTTATTGTCGCGATGTGCATACCATTTTTAAACTCCTTTGCACCTCCTCTTCCACATCCGACTGTTTACCCGCCTTACTACCCACCACTGATACAGAGAGTCTCCAACTGGATGAAACCCGAGGAACTCATGATGAGTGACATCCCGTGGGCGGTGGCTTGGTACGGCAACCGACAAGCTATCTGGCTTACCCCAGACCCTACAGAGTCTTTCTTATTCGTTAACGATTACATCAAGCCCATTCGTGGCTTGTTCCTGACCCCGAAAACAATGGACGGCCGATTTTTAAGTGATTGGCTCCGCGCAGGAGACCGCACTTGGGGTGCTATGGTTCTAGAAGCCGTAGTCATGAAACGCGTTCCAGCTTATTTCCCGTTGCGGCATGCACCCGAAGGCCTATTGCCAGAACACCTGTTCCTTAGTGATTGGCCACGATGGCAAAAATAATTCATCCACAAAGCCGATGCTAACACTTGACGGGCTATATGTCCCCTATACGGCAATGAAGTTAGCCGAACTTAAAACATTCGCAGAAGAGGTAATCGACTTTATTAATAAATTCGCACCACAGACTCTATGTAGCTTTCACTCACAACCTGAACTAACACAACACAATCAACCTCACACCGAAGCTTTTGAAAAACTAGCACTCCGCCTATTTGAGCTTCAATTCCGCTACAATCACCCCTACCGCCGATATTGCGAGTACTTACGCATAACACCCAACACAATCCAATCATGGCAACAAATCCCCGCTGTCCCAACCACAGCATTCAAGGACTTCGAAATGACATGCCTTCCTGAGGAGATGCGTGAACACGTTTTCTTTTCGAGCGGAACTACAAGCAGCTCCCGCAGCAAACACTATCATTGTACACTCTCAATAAAACTATATGAAACCTCAATTTGGAACTGGTTCCTTGCACACGTCTGGCCAATGGCATTTGAAGCTACCAACCCTTGTAGTAATGCCATCGTATGTATTTTAACTCCACCCCCTGAAAGCATCCCGGAATCTTCGCTAGTCCATATGCTCGGCCTAATAGCATCCAGATTCGGCAATGCCGAGTTTTGCGCCCAAAAGAGCACCGGCGGCTACTGGTCACCAGATTTCACACGCGTTATAAAAACATTTGAAAAAGCTATACGGCTCAGCGCACCCGTGTTAACGCTTACTCCTGCATCAGCACTGGTCCTTTTACTTGAGTTCATGAGCAAGCATTCAGTCTCGATCAAGCTGCCTCCCTGCTCTGTCATAATGGAAACAGGTGGATACAAAGGACAAGTAAAACCAGTCCCCAAATCCAAACTTTATGCAATCGTCGAAGAAGTTTTGGGTGTTCCTCAAAACAGGATTGTCAGTGAATACGGGATGTGCGAACTCAGTTCTCAAGCCTACGACCACGCAGTAAGCTGTTCAGCAACGGAATATGAGGGATTTGCCTCGCCCATCCCATCACCTGAAAACCGAACGTTTCACTTCCCCCCCTGGGCACGGGCTGTAGTGATTTCACCTGAATCAGGAACCGAGGTTGCACCAGACCAAACCGGCATAATTAAAGTGATTGACCTTGCAAACGTATTTTCTGTCCAAGCAATATTCACAGGCGACCTCGGAATAAGAACTAAACATGGATTCCGGTTGCTCGGAAGGGCACCAACCCTTGAACCGCGCGGCTGTTCGCTTATGGTTACTTGATATGATACCTGGACTTGCATCATACTTTTTAGCGGATCTACCGCCGGACAGCCCTCTCACGGCTGCCATGGTGGCAGAGGCTTGCCGAACACTAAAAAATAATCGTGCCAAGTACCTTGCAAATAAATCTCCGGAGTGGATCGCCAATTTCCTCTCTGAATTAGCTGCAGATTGGTTACGTCCCGATTACAAGTTCAGAATTCTCGCTCTTACACACCAACGCGACGGGTTCTCAAAAAAAGTTCTCGAAATGGGGCTCGATGTATTCTTCTCTGAACTCACTTACGACAACATTTGCAGGTGGTATATCCAAGAATTTGGTGACGTGCCCCAGTTCAATACTATGGTTTCTGAACCACAAATACGGACCCGCAAACGCGCCTATTACATACGTACACCTGAATTGATAGTGCATTTTACCGCTGGCACCATGCCTATCCCCGCCCTGATGAGCATGGTTACCGGCCTGCTGCTAGGATCAGCCCAGTTTTTAAAACTATCCTCTTCAGAAGGCGCCGATGTATTACCACGCTTATTTGCCCATTCAATTTATGCAGCTGAACCCAAATTAGCCAGCTGCATTGAATTGGCCGTATGGCCAGGAGGAGAAAGAGAGCTAGAAGAGCCCTTGTTTCACTACGCCGACTGTGTGATCGTGAGCGGGTCCGATCAAACAATACAAAACTTGATGTCGCGTGTGCCATTGCACATCAGATTCGTCCCTTACCGCCACCGCGTCAGTTTCAGCTTCGTGGCTAAAGAAAAGTTATTTGGCACGGAAGCCGAATCAGTGGCGCGTTTAGTAGCCGAAGACGTAAGTGCTTGGGATCAACTCGGCTGCCTTTCGCCCCACGTAGTCTACGTGGAAACTGGAGGACAATATCAACCTAGGCAGTTTGCCGAACTTTTAGCTATTCAGATGGAAAAGCTCCAAACAGAATGTCCAACAGGCCGTGTGCCTCCCGAAATCGCAGCTGCTATCGCCACCCGACGCGCCGCATACCTAATCCGTGCCGCAAATAAATCAGATACCATGATCTGGCACAGCACTAACTCAAATGGCTGGACGGTTGTTTACGAAGACGACTCTACTTTCCAATTCTCCTGCCTATACCGATTTGTGTATGTAAAAGGAGTCCAAAACCTTGGCGAGGCTTTGCGTGCGGCTGAACCCATACGTCATTACGTATCTACTGTAGGTGTGGCAGCTTCTGATACCCGACTGCCCGCCATAGCATTGGAATTAGCCCGGTGGGGTGCACTACGAATTTGCCCGATTGGTAAAATGCAAGCCCCTATGCTACAGTGGAGGCATGATGGCCGGCCTGCATTGGCAGAGTTGGTTACTTGGGTCGACTGGGAACTAGAGTAATAAACTTATGAAGTTCCAGCTCCGCAAAGCATTCAAAATAGATGCCGCACACCGGCTAACCGGATTACCGACTGAGCATAAATGCACCCGATTGCATGGGCACACATATAGAATAGAAATCGCAATTGAGGACGAATTAAAGCCTGATTCCGGGCTAGTAATGGACTATAACACCCTGGAACAGATCGCAGGTCCTGTAATTAGTATGCTCGACCATACGTACCTAAACGAGATACCTGGCTTGGAAAACCCAACCTCCGAAAATATTGCTATCTGGTTATGGGAACGGCTCAAACCTAAACTCCCTGGCCTTAAGGAAATCCTAGTTGCAGAATCTGATAACTCAATGGCTATCTTCCGCGGGCCTAGTACACCACTAGGACATTAAATCCTTCGAAACATGCCATCCCATCACCCATAGCAAACTCCGAATTGGAGGTTTAGCTCGATGAAAAAGGCGCTGAAATACATCTTCTGGGCTCTAATCACATTAATTGGGCTCTGGGTCTATCTCGTCCTATGCCTCCACCGTAAGGAACCAATCTCCGTCACATACCTTATAATTGCCGCATTATGCTCCTATGCCATAGGATACCGTCTTTATGCAAAATGGATTGAAACAAAGGTCCTGGTGATTGACAACAATCGCCCTACACCTGCTGTCGCCCACGAAGATGGCAAAGACTATGTCAAAACAAACAAGTGGGTCGTATTTGGACACCACTTTGCTGCAATATCTGGGCCAGGCCCATTGGTCGGCCCTGTCTTAGCAGCACAATTCGGATATCTCCCAGGCGCTTTATGGCTACTAATTGGGTGCGTATTGGCCGGTGGGGTGCACGATTTTGTCGTTCTATTCTGTTCTATGCGTCGCGATGGCCGTTCACTCGGCCAAATGATCAAAGAGGAAATCAATACTCCAACCGGATACGTTGCCATGGTGGCCATTCTGTCCATTCTGGTGATTTTGCTGGCAGCTCTAGGACTGGTAGTAGTCAGAGCCCTCGCAGAAAGCCCCTGGGGCGTATTCACAGTAGGAGCCACAATTCCAATCGCACTTATAATGGGCACTTATATGCGATACTTCCGCCCTGGTGACGTAAAGGGCGCCACCATTATCGGTATCACTCTTCTTCTCCTGGCAGTTTACGGCGGGCGACTGATCTATCAAAACCCTATATGGGGCGAAAAATTGACTCTCCCGGATACCGTTTTGGCATGGTCAATCATTGTGTATGGGTTCACCGCTAGCGTGCTTCCTGTATGGTTGCTACTAGCCCCGCGAGACTACCTAAGCACATTCATGAAAATCGGGACTATACTCATCCTTGGCCTTGGAGTGCTCCTTGTAATGCCAAAATTTAAATTGCCACCCCTCACACAATTCGTGGATGGTACTGGTCCAATACTTGCCGGGAAAGTATTCCCATTCTGCTTCATAACAATTGCCTGCGGCGCAATTTCGGGCTTCCACGCTCTCATTTCTAGTGGTACTACCCCAAAACTCATCACAAAAGAAAGCCACGCGCGGCAAATTGGGTATGGTGCACTATGTGTGGAATCCTTCGTGGCTATCATGGCACTCATCGCAGCCTCCAGCATGGATCCCGGAGTGTATTTCGCAATGAACATTAAAGACACACCCGAAGCCATAGTCCAAAAGGTTACCCAGTTCGGCTTCCCAGTCACAATTGAGGAAATGAATAAACTCGCTAACTTAGTCGGCGAACATACCCTCTTCAGCCGTACTGGAGGCGCAGCAACTCTAGCCGTCGGCATGGCACAGATTTTCGCCAAAATCTCAAATCCAAAGCTCTTAGACCTCTGGTATCACTTCGCAATCATGTTCGAAGCACTCTTCATCTTAACCACCATCGATGCTGGCACACGCGTCGGACGATACATACTGCAGGAATTCTTAGGGATGTTTTGGAAACCCCTTGGCGATACCCGCCGCCTCGATGCTAATATAGTAGCCAGTGGCTTAATGGTGGGTGCATGGGGCTATTTTCTCATACAAGGCGTCCACGATCCTTTGGGCGGAATAAATACCCTTTGGCCATTATTTGGTATCGCAAACCAAATGCTGGCAGCCATTGCACTTTGCTTCGGCACAACTGTTATACTAAAAATGCAGTTGCTCAGACGGAGTTCCAACGCACAACCCCAAGGAAAACTTTGGTACTGCTTAGTAACCTTCGTTCCTATGGTCTGGTTGGTTGCAGTGACTTACACAGCTGGTATCCAGAAAATCGCACATCCAAACCCGCGAATTGGTTTCCTCTCGCAAGCTAAGGTTTACACCACACAAATCACTAAACTCGAGGCCGCTCTGTCTTCACAAGCAGTAGAAACTAGCCAAGAAACCCAACAATTAAAAAACGAGATACACCGACTTCGAACACTGAGGTTTAATAACATTGTGGACGCCGTGGTAGCTTCGGTGTTTTTGTTGCTCGTGACCCTTGTACTGGCACCGAGTTTCAGGGAATGGGTGGTTTTATTGACACACCGACGTTCACCCAGCCTAGCGGAAACCACAGCGGTACACGTTGAAGAACCAAAACGGCAATAAACAATGTTGAAGTTTTTCCAACAAAAATGCCAAAATCTTACCACCGTCAGAGAATTGAACAAAGTCATGCAAAACATAATTATGCAGGCTACCACACTAGTACCGATAACTTTAGTAACACGCCAAGTTAAAGCTCAAATCCAGGCACAGCCCTCACACAATATCTCTACCCATCTAAGCGTTCTGAAGCATAATTAACATTACCCCCACTAGGTATGAAACGCATCGGCCTTTTTGGCGGAACCTTTGATCCAATTCATCTGGGCCATTTACTCATCGCGCAGACTGCCACTGAGGAATTGGGATTAGACCGGCTTTATTTCATTCCCGCAGCTACCTCGCCCTTTAAAAGGGACTACGCCATCACACCCGGCAACACCCGACTACAAATGCTCCGTTTGGCCCTGGCGGGCAAAACAAATTGGTTCGTAGACGACCAAGAGATTCGTCGCGGGGGGATCTCATATACCATTATTACAGTCCGCAACTACGCAAAACAGTTCCCTAATGCCGAACTTTTTTACATATTGGGTTCTGACCAAGTACGAACATTATACCAATGGAAAGATGCCGATGAGCTCATCCGATTAACTAAATTCGCTGTCTTTCTTAGACCCGGTGAGGACTCAAATGCGCTGCCGACCAACATCCCCATAACGGTGATAAAAAGTATACAAGTCAGCATTTCCGCCACCACTATTCGCAACCGCGTCAAGGAAAATAAACCCATCGATTTTTACGTACTGCCGCAGGTTGCTGAACTCATTAGAGCAAAAAACCTTTACAAGTGACATCCATGAGCAAAAACCGATCAACCTTAACACCGAGGCAATTGGCATTGCGCTGCGCCAAATACGCTGACGATAAAAAGGCTGAAAACATCCTAATCTTGGATGTTCGGGGACTAACCTCGTTCACCCAATATTTCGTCATAGCAAGCGGAACTAGCGAGCCACATCTGCGTGCTATATGCGACGAAATTACCGAACGCCTCAATCACGAGTTTGGAATTAAACCAATCGGGGTAGACGGTACCATTAATAGCGCCTGGGTGGTACTCGACTACGATGAGGTCGTAGTCCACCTCATGCGCCCAGATGTGCGGGAGCGGTACGACTTAGAAGGCCTTTGGGGTGACGCAAAACGCGTCAAGCTACGCCGTCAAACCCGCTCCAAATCCAACACAAAACAAAACTAAACCAATTAACTTGGCTGATTTTGAGAGGTCCCACCCTGGTTTTCAACCCCAGTGGGTGGAGTACTCAATTGCAGGGGGGGCAACTGGTTCATATATTCCAACATCCGCGACAAAGCCCCACTAAATTCGTTTAGACCTACCCCAGGGATAATTATCATATCCCGATGCGAACCCACCTCTTCCGCTATGCACAGAAACCGACCCCGCGGATTCTCTTTGAGAGTAATCTCGAAAGACTTCCTCTCAATTTGAATCCTTTCAGTCTTCAGGACCTGTTCCTGTACATCCCGTCTCTCGCGGCGGGTTCTTCTCCGCCTCCGCCTTTGCGTATTTCTCGGACTCATGTTTCTCTCCCTTCCGAATTTACTGACCCAATTCCAACCCGGTTACCAACCAGGTCAACCAAGCGCAGTAAAAAGTCCAATTTCATACGAAAAAGTCAAACTAATTTTAAAACCACCGGGCCCGCCAGCAAGCCTCCTGTTTGATACTACATCGAAAACCACTCACTATTTGAATAACACCCTAAAACCTGCAAACATGACCACACTCCTTAAAATCCTGGCCCTTCCACAGGCCCAGTCAAGCAAAACCACCGACTCCGTTCCGGGAAGATAAAAAATCACTACAATGACGAAATCAGCTTGAAGCTAAAACAAACCTCCTGCATTTTCTGTTTTGCCAGGGCCCACGGGCTACGGACTAATGAACCCCGCCAGGGCCGGAAGGCAGCAACGGTAGTTAGCTCCGTGGTGCCGTGGTCACCCTGGCGCAACCCAACTATTTGAAACCTTTGCACAGCGCTCATGAGTTACCGGGTCATCGCTAGGAAATACCGCCCCCAACGCTTCGAAGAAGTGGTCGGCCAAGACCACATAATTCGCACCTTAGTCAATGCAATCAAACAAAATAGAATCGCACACGCATACCTGTTTTGTGGTCCGCGAGGCACTGGCAAAACTACCATCGCCCGCATTTTTGCAAAGTGTCTTAACTGTACCAACGGTCCACGAGTAGACTTCGATGACAATGATCCCATTTGCCGAGAAATCGCTGAGGGACGCTCTCTAGACGTGCTTGAAATCGATGGAGCAAGTAATCGCGGTATCGACGAAGTCCGTCAGCTCCGGGATACCGTTAAATACACTCCCGCAAGCAGCAGGTTCAAAATCTTTATAATCGACGAAGTGCACATGTTAACACGGGAAGCGTTCAACGCATTACTTAAAACCCTCGAGGAACCGCCACCCCACGTGAAATTCTTGTTCGCCACTACTGAACCAGAAAAGATCCCCCCTACCATTCTCTCAAGATGTCAAAGATTCGATTTGCGTAGAATCCCTGATGCCTTAATCGCAAAACACCTCAAGTGGATCTGTGAGAAGGAAAACGTCCAAATAGAGGAGGCCGCCCTGTTTGCCATCGCACGCCTTGCCGAAGGTTGCATGCGGGATGCCCAAAGTGCACTCGACCAACTTATCAGTTTCTGCGGAAATAAAATTGATGAATCACAAGTTCTCACGATGTTTGGACTGCCCAAGTTCGAACACATTTGCGAGCTCGCCAAAGCAATCCTCACCGGCGATAAATCCAGGATCCTCCAAATCATCGATCAGCTCGCTGAATATGGCAAGGATTACACTAAAACACTCACTGAACTAGTCAGAGTATTCAGAAACCTCCTGATCTTTAGCACCCACGGAGCCAAAACGGATCTCATCGACGCCCCCGAATCAGAACTGGCAAAGCTGGGAGAACTAGCGAGCAAAACCGACAGCCACACCCTCATTGAAATTATGGAAATTCTTGTGCATGGTGAATCCACACTTAAAGATTCCCCCTCCAAAAGAATCGTCCTCGAACTACTTCTACTCAAAGCAGTTCAACGCCGCGAAGCCCTTAACATCGACACTGTCATACAACACCTCATTAAGGTACGGGATTCTCTAACTGGTTTAGGTGCAGAAAGCCAAAACCAGCCCTCAGAGAGCTCGCCAGGCACTCAAAACGCATCATCAGACAAAACAAAAGAACTTCTACAAAAAAATCTGCCACCCCCAAAAGACCCACCGCCACCCGATATTCCCAATAATACCACCACTTCAAAAGTAACTTCCTCCGCTGATTTAAACGAACTATGGCAACATATCTTGAGAGATATTAGCGGAGAAAGCCCTTTTACCGCTAGTTTCCTGAGCCGTACCAAATTGCAATCCGTGGCAAACGGCCTAATTAAAATTGGATATAGTACTTCTGACCAAGACCTCCTCCCGGCTATCAACAACAAGCGCACACACGAGCTTTTACAGAAAGCCCTAGAAAAAGCTGGGATACATGTGCGCAGAATCGATTTCGTTGGTCTTTCCGACGCTAACCCGCAAGAAGAACAGCGTGTACCCTCTGCACCTGTTCCCTCACCCAAAGCCACCTTCTTGAACGATCCGCTAATCCAACACGCACTTGAGGTTTTCCGCGCCCAAATTGTGCAAGCTCCGACAACACAGTCGCACCTTACTTCACTAGATGGGGTAAATAATTCCTCCTGATTCTCTGGCATACCTAAGATTCTCATTTTTGGTAAAATACCCAGGGCCGACCGCCCTGCATAATTACCACACAACCATAACCCTGCGAAAAACCCCTCGCCTCGGCCTAAGACTGCCACCCATAGACACCAGCTTCTCTGACACCCCCACATTTAAAAAAATCCATCCAAACCTTGCGCGATCTAGTCCAAAACCTTATCCTCTTATTTTAATGGCGGGCTTGCCGAAACAAATCCAATCCCTTGTTGAAGAACTAAAAAAGCTTCCTGGCATAGGCACTAGGTCGGCTGAACGTATTGCCCTCTACCTTGTTCAAAAACCCTCAGAAGTAGGGAAAAACCTCGCAGCTGCCATTATTACGGCCATTGACAACGTCCGGCCGTGCGCAATATGCGGTGCGCTTGCAGAGAAATCCCCATGTGCAATCTGTACTGATCCAAGTCGGGATCCAACGCTCCTGTGTGTCGTCGAACAACCTGTCGATATTCTCAAAATCGAGAAGGCAGGTGTATTTCGTGGAAAATACCACGTTTTGGGAGGTAAAATTTCACCCGTAAATCGAATCACTGCTGATCAGCTCCGAATCGATGTTCTTCAACAACGCCTAAAAACTGAACCGATAAAAGAAATTATCTTGGCTTTAAGCACTGACGTTGAAGGCGAAGCCACCTGTGTTTATTTGAGCAAGCATTTGGCACGGCCCGACTTAAAAATTTCTCGAATTGCTTACGGCCTCCCCGCCGGCGCAGGCTTGGAATTTGCAGACGAATTTACAATAGGCCAAGCAATTGAGTGGCGTCGGCAAATGCAATAGGTTTATCCGGCCGATACAAATCCCAAAAACAAAAGCCTGAAGCAAGTCTTCCCCCCTTTGGATTTCACCTAAAATCAAACTGAAGTGGTACTTCTTAGGTCCGGCTTTCTTATCATTCCTCCGCTCATCGAATGCGCAGCGCCCATTAATCCAATTACCAGGAAACTATGCTTGCAGCTGCACAGTTTTGGTGCTAGGCTAAACCAGCAAACTCAGCAGGCTTATGGCAAACAAAGCGAATCGTTACTCTGACAACGTTCCAGGTAAGTACTACGTCGATAATCAATGCATCGACTGTGATTTGTGTCGTCAAATCGCCCCAGAAATTTTTGCACGTAATGAAATGGGCGGCTATTCGTACGTCAAAAAACAACCTTCTACACCCGACGAGGAAGAGCGGGCTAAACAAGCAATGGATAGCTGTCCCGTACAAGCAATTGGTAACGACGGAGCATAACCCCCCACCTAGGGTGGTAGCTTTTAAAAAATCAACCGGCTGCGCTCCCTTTACAACACCGGAAAACCGGAGCACAGCCGACTTTTCCTTTTTGATTAAAACTTAATCCCCTTACGCATCAGTTCTTATCCCTCCTGAGACAAACTTTCTTCCCCCATTTTTCCAGCTACCTCGTTACTTTTACTTCTCCCCTTTCCTTCCTACAAACCCCACAAAGTATTCCCTTACTCACTGAGAAAAGGAGTTCCGAGTTACATCAGCCTTCCCGCTGCTTTGATAGCCTTCCACACAAAGGGTGATCTGATCAATTGTACCTAAACTTAACCCTCGATTCACCCAAGCCCTAAAATGTTGGCTGACTGAGACAGTCCCCGAAGTACGTTTTGACGTCCTCACACTCCAATATTGATTAAATGTCTTTGTCCCCTCAATCGACGGAGCATTGTACCTCGTGGTCTTGTAAATATCATATGTCCCACCATCGATCGTCACAGTAGCAATTTTTGTTGCCCCGGGCGGACGCCAGCTACCCCAGCTTTCAACAATGTAGAATTCAACCAAGGGCGAGCGTGACCAGCCATAGATACAAAGGTAAGAGTTACCATTGGGCTGATAATTCGCCGAATAAGTCACTGTGATATTCCCTAGCTGATCCCACCGCTTGCCGTACTTCTTACCTGTGCGGAATAAAACGTTGTTTATTCCACTCCACTCACAATAGTATCTACCACCTGTCTTAACTATCATTTTCGCGTACCCTCCCGAGTCCTTCCAATGCTCATAATAATAACCATCGTAGGTTCCCGAGGCGTTGCTAGTAAGGGTAATATCTGCCAGGGCCATAAAGGCCGTAAGCAAAAGTAAACCGCAAACGGAAAGTAGGGTTCTTCCTTTCATGGCGCTCCGTTCAGCTCACTTCTTCCCTACGGTTCCTCACTTTTCTGGCCTGTCAACACCTTTTGCTAGCTTGCTGGAGGCTAAACTTGACCACCACACGCAAACAAACAACTTCCCCCCTGCGTTAAAACCTCTATTAACTCTAATTCAGCGTTCCTAACCCAATCCGAGTTCAGAGTACCAAAATTTTATTTGCAAACTCTGCCTTAATCCCGCTTGGAGCCTTTTACTCATCTCCCGCAACGCGGTGAACACATTCGACACCGAAAAGCAAAACCGAGCCCCCCGCCCCATTAAAAGCCGATACATTCAGACCCATATTCTTCCAACCACATAATAAAAACCGGTTACTGCCCCAATAACTGTCCCCCTTCCTTTATCCCTTTAAGGCTAACGGGATTACACCAATTCTACACAGTAAGACCACAAATTTAAAATGCTTTTCCAGGTCAATTCTGTAAAACTCTTGTTCCACCAGTGACACAATTTCAGAACCCATTTCCCGACCAAAACCACAAAGTGCCTGAATCAAGGTTTTGATCTATAAAAAGCGATATCCCGCATTCACACCTGATTATTGCTGCTGGGAAAGCCAACTTTACCCTCGGGTTACCACTTGTTGTTGCAGGGAAGGCGAACACTACCAATCCCAGAACCACATTCAACCCCCGGATACTGAAAGCCCCTTGTTCTTAAACAATCGAGCAATCCAAGAATTCCTAGACAAGCTGATTCGCTAAGCTACGCCTCGTTTTTGTCGTGGGCCGGATTGCGGGAGCCAGACAGACACGCGACCACCGGGTTTCTCCCACGCTGGATGGATTTCCAAGCGCCCATTGTGAAGGGCGAAGATTTTCCGCGCAACTGCAAGGCCAAGGCCCATCCCCACTGCACGACGCGTCCAGAATGCAGTACCAGCCCGTGCAGCCTCTTCAGTTGTGAAGCCGGGCCCTGTGTCTTGGATTTCGATCAAAAGCCCCGGCCGATTCTGTTCGTCCGATCTAGCTACCACAGACAGGCCCACCACCGGATTTGCAATGTTTGCCTGAATTGCATTCATGAACAGCTCACAAAATGCACGCTTTAAAGCAACCTTGTCGCACAGAATCTCTGCCTCGTGCAATTCTCCCACCACAAGTTGTGCGTTTTCAGCCCCCGTATGGACTCGCGCTTCCTCAAATGCTTCCTGCAATAGGATGCCCACACTAAACGAGGCTAATTCACCTAATTCATCCCGTGCCAAATACCGCAGTTGATCAAGCCGCCGCGTGATTCGCCGCAGGCTTTCTTGAAGAGCTGAATCCAACGACGCAATAAACTGTGGATCCCGTGCCTTTGAACGAAGCATCTCTTGGTGCGTCAGCAAAGGAACCAACGCATTTCCTATGTCGTGGACCGAACGCTCCGCCATCTCACGGATCAAACGCCAGTTTGAGGCTTCTATTTCGAGCCGCTTAATCTTCTCCACTCTAGACAGATCTTCCCCAATTATAAGCGCTGCAGTCTCCGAATCTGAAATTGGCATGGGCAAAATACTAACCTGAAAAACCGTTTCAGGAGCATCAGCCGGCTCGAATTTGAATCCGTCAATTGCTCTTCCAGTATTCAGGACTTCACGGGTCCGTTGTGCAATAACCTCAGGTAAATCGTCAAACACCACTTGGGTGACCCTTGCAACTTGCTTAGCTAAAAGTTTCTTAGCCGCCTTGTTTAATTGAATTATTCGATAGTCCCGACCTACCACGATACATGCTACATCTAACTCGCGTATTAAATCAGCGAGTATCCGGTGATTCACTACCAGCTGGTCGTGTTGCCAACTATGCCTTATCGCATGACCTAGATGTTCAACCGCAAAGAATATTTCCTGAACCTCTTCTTCGGTTAATGGCTGACCTGTAATTTTACGCCCCAACAACAACACCCCCAAAAGCGTATCAAACTCAAAAATTGGCACTGCTACGTCCACCCCTAAAGTTTCGAATTCCCGCTGCACATCCAAATCAAGTGTTGGAGGAGCAGTACCCACCTGCAGCACCTGACCGGTCTTGTAAAGCATTCTGCAAATGCCAGAGGCCAACGAAACCTCCACTTGATGTCCCTCTAACCCGGGTAAACCAAATCCGCAAACTGGCCTAAATTTGAAATCTAACGACCCATGAGGCCGATGGCTTCCAACCACCGGTTGACGCAAAAAGATAGCGGCACGGTTTATCCCCGTAAGTACTCGGATAATCTCCAAAAAACGTTTCAACATCTCGTTGCGCGAGAGGGAAACCGCCAGAATCCGGGCGCATTCTCGAAGATAAATTAACCCCCTCTGCTTTTCTACCGAAGGAATTCCCATCGGGCGGCTTTCTGGAAGTCGAGGCGGAGGACCAGTTGCCAAAGGTAATTCACCCCCTTTTGCGGTACCAATTAATTGTCCCAAAACGGAGTTTAGTACCTGCGGGTGCACTGGTTTCCTCAGTACATGCCTGGCACCTCTCAGATACGCCTCCTTCTCTAATTCTGCATCAGCCTCACGAATATAAACCACGACCGGGCAATCCGGAAAAAGCTTTCGAAGCGCATCGACCCGAGAAAGGGTCTTTTCAGGAAATTCCTCCAAATCAAATATGCATACGTCTACCACACCATGCAAAAGCAACGCCTCCGCATCACCAATGTCAGCATGTGAGACCACCTGATAAACATCAGGTGGTAATGCCGCCCTGATTTCTGCCACAAATTCAGGATTTCTGCCTATTACTAATAGGGTTTTCATCCCTATCGGTTTTCTACTGCCGAAAGATAGCAAGAAATAAGCCGAACCTTGCCCCCTTCTGCCTAAAATTTATTGCCAAACCTATTTAAGGTACTACAACACAAGCCCTTACGTAGGATTGCCGATCCGGAAACCTTTATTACTCATACCATCCTTTGGCCTTAAAGCCATTTTTTAGACAGGACCCGAAATTGACTTAGCCGGTAGCCCTCGGGGATCCCTACCAAAGAATCCATCCCTTTTTAATTTGCAAAAATTATGGTTTGCCCGAAAATACCATGTCCATGAACCAAGAGCAGACCGGAGCAACTGTAGGCATAGTAATGGGCAGCGATTCCGACTGGCCCACCATGCAAGCCGCTTACGAAATTTGCAAGAAGTTTGGAATTGCATGCGAGGTTCATGTGATGTCAGCCCACAGGACACCTATCGAAGTGGCACAATATGCTTCTACCGCAGCATCCCGTGGCCTCAAGGTAATCATTGCAGGCGCCGGAGGCGCAGCTCATTTACCTGGAGTAATCGCCGCCCACACAACTTTGCCCGTCATCGGCGTACCGATCGAATCTAAATCGCTCGGAGGATTGGATTCTCTTTTATCTATCGTCCAAATGCCTCCTGGTGTGCCCGTCGCCACCGTCGGCATCGGCGCCGCAAGAAACGCAGGCATACTAGCAATTCAGATCTTAGCTCTTCGAGATCTAGAGCTCACAAACAAACTCAAAGAGTTCAAGGAGCAATTGGCAGAAGAATCAAAACGCAAAAATCAAAACATTAAACTGACATAGTACCAACAATCTTCAACCTTTAATCTAAATGGCGGTACCCCCTAAATTTCCGCTGGGGTATAAACTTGGCGTTGAGAAGCAACCCCCTGTGTATTTGACGATCCACATTTGACCCAATAGAACCCAATCTAGGCTTGATTAACCCCGACGCTTTCCCGAGCCTGTTCAACGCCTTCCAGTAAGATTGGAAGCTTTTCCACACAGCCAAACTCAAAACACTCTCCATGAGGACACCCACCTGGGGGGCTCTGCTTCACGTCATAAAACTACGTATGAATAACCGGAGTACTACTAAGCCATATCCGTAAAAGTCTGTAACCCGTTGGAAATTAAAATGTTGTGACAACCGCGTATAGGCTATTAAGCTAGGGGTGTACAAAACTGTCAGGCAGGGAGAATTAATTGCCAGGCAAAAAGAGCAGCGTGACAAAAATTGGAGGGAATTTTAAACGACCGCACGCGGAAATTGTACCAAATGGCTGCTAGGTGAGGGCTACATAACCAGGCTCAAGTTTATGAGGGGTATGGGTTTGCAACTGTGTAGGGGCGGCTGCGGCAGGACCACTAAACGACAAAAGGCACTGGAGACCTTGGAAATGGAACTTTACTGTTTGCTAAGCTGCCTAAATGAAACTTTACCTCCAAACGCGTTTGCAATCGATAAGTTTACCTTTGGCGTCAAAGGTCATAATCAAGACTTCTTCCTCAGGCACCGGTTGCCCATGAATAAAGGCGTCTGGATTACTACTAATCCTTGGACCGGTCAAGCGTGGCCGTTTTTGTACCACCCACTCAGCCACTACTGAATTGTCTGGCTGTTTAAGGGCGAAAGCGGGTTCTCCGAGTTCGTCAACCACTTGTTTATATGTATATAAATCCACGCGTTTTGACCAATCAACTCGCGATCCTGGGGTGCTAACGCACCCAGCCATAAGTAACACCCAACCGCTTACCCCCATGCAAACGAGGGTCTTTGCAAAGCTAATTTTCATAAAATCCGGCTTTTATCCTACGGGCAGCTGCTGGTTATCAAGGAAACCTTGGAGCAATCGTGCCCGTGTTGGGTGCCTTAATTTCCGCAGGGCTTTAGCCTCGATCTGCCTAATACGTTCACGGGTAACCTTATACATTCGGCCGATCTCCTCTAACGTGTACTGGTACCCATCAATCAACCCGAATCGCATCTCCAAGATTCTCCGTTCACGCTCCGTAAGTGTCTTTAACACCGCGTTTAAAGTGCTCTTCAGAAGGCTGTAACTTGTCATTTCTGAAGGATTTTCAGCGGACTTATCTTCGATGAAATCTCCAAAACTTGCATCCCCGTCCTCTCCTACTGGGGCATGCAATGATATTGGATGTTGTGCCATTCGGAGCAACGAATTGACGCGCTCGACTGGCATATGCAATTCATCGGCGAGTTCCTCCGGGGTAGGCTCTCGCCCAAGCTCCTGAGTGAGTCGGTTTTGCGCCCGCCAGAGCTTGTTCATTATCTCAATCATGTGGACTGGGATCCGGATGGTTCGCGCCTGGTCGGCGATTGACCTGGTAATGGCCTGCCGTATCCACCAGATCGCATAGGTTGAAAATTTGTATCCACGTCTGTACTCAAATTTCTCCACACCTTTCATCAATCCGATATTTCCCTCTTGAATCAAATCCAAGAAAGACTGTCCGCGGTTGATATATTTTTTAGCCACCGAGACAACCAGCCTAAGGTTAGCCTCAGCCATGTGTATTTTTGCCTGGGTAGCTTCCTCCGATGCCTTCTTCAACGCCTCGAAACTCTTTTTGTATTCCTCACAAGGCATCCTGACCAATAATTCAAGGGATCGAAGTTTATTTTGCTCTGCATTCAACTGGGCGTCACGTTCCGGCGAGGGCTGTTGGGATTCCAACTCATTAATCTTCTTCTCGGTGTTTACAATGGTCTCGTATATATTTTGCGCTACTACAATCATCTCCTCCAAGACCTTGTTCTTGTAGTAAAATTGTGGGAATAAAGCCTGCAATTTTTGGTCGAGCCGTTTGAATTCTCTAAGGAGTTTGGGCTTTTCAGTCCCCGGGGCATCCATTAATTGCGCATATTTAGCGTCAACCTTATGATCCAATACCCGTACTCGCTTTATCAACTTGGAAAGCGCTGCCAAATGTTTCTCCTTACTTGCAACTTTCTTATCCACCACCACTCGGTCAAACCGTTCCTTTGGTGGATCGGCAAGGAGTTTCTCAGCAAGCGCAATGTGTTCCTTTGCGCAAAAACCGAAGCTATATAGGATGCGCCGCATCTCCTCCTCGGCTTGCTCAATCTTCTTACAGATCTCAACTTCTTGCTCCCGGGTAAGAAGCGGCACCTTACCCATCTGATTCATGTACATCCGGACGGGGTCGTCCAAGTAATCGAGCCTGTCTTCCTCAGTATCTGCTTGAGACTCACTCTGCTTCTGCTTCTCAACCTCCGACTTATCAATCACTTCAATTTCTAAGTTCCGCAACTTCACGAAGATCTCATCTAATTCCTCAGGCGTTAAATCGTCTGGCAAAATGTCATTTATATCGTCGTAAGTTAAATACCCCTGCTCCTTCGCCAGGGCTATCAATTCTTTAATCGTTTCCATCACTATTGGCCGACTTTTTGAGCGCCCAGGTGTTAAAGTGCTCTCGTCAATCGTCTCGTACCGCTTCTTCCGCGGCCCTTGCTCTTTCTCTTTTTGAGAGGCGTTCCTTTGTTTTCGTTTTGAAGTAACATCCAAAAAAAGCCGCCTCCGCGGTCGTCCAGAATCACTGGCTGAGCCTCTTGCAGAGGCCTTCCGCTTTTTACTATGCTTCTTTTTACACTGCGCTTTTTTACTCATTTTCCTTCCCGGAAAACAAAATGATCAGTTCGCTAACTTAATGACAAACAAGATAACCAACACCTTCAAATATAGCCTTCTAACTCATCTCCATCACTTCTTCTACCGCGATGGAGTTTTGAGGGTCGCAAACAGTTCCAAAATAAAAATTCGCTTTCATATCATATTACCACCGCCACGCGTTATTTCAAGTATTTCTCCACTCCATCCAAAGGTCGTCGAACAAAACTCTTTCTGTTTCCCGTAGATTGTCTTACTGAAAACTCGGTGAAGCCCCATACGTGTCCGACACGCCCACTCGGAGGGAACTTCGGGGTGACCCGTCCTATTGGGGAAATTATTTGTTTTTCAGGCTACCTTGAGGCATAAATTTTTTGGATATAATGGCAAAACGGCGGTTGATTCGGTATTGCCCTTAATCACAAACTGGGACAAGCACACATATTCTCTAAAACACACGTGCGCTTGGTGAATAGAGCAATTACACACGAATTGTTTGGCAAAGTGCGTTTGATAATGGGGATAGCGGGTATGGTAATCCTCATCGATCGGATTACGAAGTTATTAGTCCAACATAAATTGCAGCTGGCCGAAGAAAAAGAAGTGGTAAGCGGCTTTTTCCGAATTGTGCACTGGGGAAACACCGGAGCCGCCTGGAGCCTTTTTAAAGGATACAACGACGTACTGGTTGTAATCGGTGTTTTTGCGATCGTTCTTTTGCTTACCCTTTCCCACCATTTTGATTTTCAAAATCCCCGGGGAAGAATCGCCCTTGCGCTTATGCTGGGCGGGATAATTGGCAACCTTATCGACCGGATCTCAGTTGGTCACGTGGTGGACTTTCTCTACTTTTACGTAACCATTGCTGGGGGCCAGGAGATAGGTTTCCCTGCGTTTAACATTGCTGACACTTCAATCTGCGTGGGGGTAGGCCTGGTTTTCTACAATGCTTGGCGCAAAGGAGGTGCCTCTCAGGGAAGGGAGGAAGGTGAAGCTCAAGTGGAACAAAGGTCTGAGCAGAAAAAAACGCTCGAATGACAAAGGTTTTGGGGAAAATGCGGTGGAGAAGGATTATCGTACCCACAACAAAGATAAGTACGCGTTTGGACGTATATTTACATTCCGAGCTTCCGGAACTCTCACGTACTGCAATCCAAAAATTAATCAACTCTGGCCACGTCACTGTCAATGGCCGCGTGGTCAAACCCACGCACACACCACGAGCCGGCGAAGTAATTGAGATTTCCATACCTGAACCCGAACCTGCCACGGCGAAACCTGAGCCTATACCGCTTGAGGTTCTTTACGAAGACGAGTGGATAGTAATTATCAACAAGCCTCCGGGGCTCGTAGTGCATCCATGTGCGGGACACACTTCACACACACTCGTTAATGCGCTCTTACACATGTGCGCGGGTCAGTTAAGCGGGATCGGTGGCGTTGAACGCCCCGGCATAGTACATCGCCTAGACAAAGACACCAGCGGTTGCCTAATTGTTGCAAAAACAGACCAAGCCCATATTGCTCTAACGGAAATGTTCGCAAACCGACGCTTAACAAAAATCTATCACGCTATCGTTTGTGGATCTGTAGATCGTGATTTTGGGATGGTCTCCGCACCAATTGGGCGTCATCCGGTGCATCGCAAGTGTATGGCTGTGCGCGAAGACATAGGGCGTGAGGCCCACACCAGTTTCCGAATCCTGGAACGCCTTAATTCCACCACCCTGTTAGAACTTCAACCTCACACCGGCCGGACCCATCAAATCCGGGTGCACATGAAGCATATCGGTCATCCTGTATTTGGCGATAAGGTGTACGGGGCAAAACAAACTAACCAGGTAATTCGTGAAACTGGAGTCATACCACCTCGATTCATGCTCCATGCATATCAGATTACTTTTACCCATCCGATTACCGGCCAAACGATAGACGTTGTAGCGGATCGACCTGCCGATTTTGAAGAAGTCATAAGTAAGCTACGAAACACCTCATAACCCTGTCCATCGCTGTTTTTGGATTGTATTTATACTGCTCTTGAGAAAGCATAATCCAAATGGAGAATGCCAAGTACCAATGCCGCTCCACACACACTAAGTTTGTAAGGGAGCCGCAAGAACAATCGTGGACCCAATCAATTCGTGTGCTGCTTGCCGCACTCTGGTTTATAGGAATCACATGGGCATTATCAGTAACAGGCGCATTCCCTCAGTCCCTCTTAAACCGCTTGGGCTTTGGTTCATTTTGATAACCGTGATCACTGGAATTTTGATGACGGCTGAACAAGTACCTCTCCGAGAATGCATAATTGCATCCATCATTACCTACCTATGGATGGCTTTAATTAACTTCGGGTCCGCCACCATCGGTGTTCCTTTAGGGAACGTAATCTATGCTGATGCATTCGGTACCGCCTTCAACGGTAAACTCGCTCTGCTTGAACCTGCTGCTTGGGTAGCCGTGATATTCATCGGACGTGGCATCGGAAAAGCAATTATGCGACCATGGCATAAACTCAAGTACTACGGTTTTTGGGTCCTCGGCATAACCTGCGTAGTTGGTTTAATTTATGAGCTTACCTTTTCACCAATTGCAACGCGTGTCCTCGGATTTGCATTTTGGAACATTGAGCCAAGCGTTCCTGCTTGGTATGGTGAACCCTGGATAAGTATAGGTGCGCGAGTGGCGATGGTCATGATACTGCTTCTAATTATCACACCAATCCTTCTCCCGAAGGGCCCTACGCTACCTCGCTCGCGCTTTTTCCCAATTATTGCCTGGCTTGGTATCCAAATCCCCTTGGGTGTCATTCTAGTGATCAATGGCATGTGGGCTGCAGTGATATTTATGATGTGCTCAAATGTACCAATGCTATGGTTTGCGATACGGGGCGCACTCTGGTAAGCTCTTACCGACCCGCAAGCGAGTCCGACACAAGGTTGGTTTTTCGGAGAATCAATCTAGTTATCCGCAAACCCTCCATTTCCTTCACAGAAAGCTCGAAACCGTGCAACCCGATTTTATCGCCTGGTTTGGGGAACCCACCGAATTTATACATGAAAAACCCAGCGATGGAAGAGATCCCCTCCGCTTCCAAGCGTACGCCAACAAGCTCTTCTACTTGATGAAGGGGCAATGCAGCGTCTAGTTCCCAAGTAAAGTCATCTATTCTAATTACGCGGGGTTCTTCCGTGTCGAATTCGTCTTGGATTTCACCCACCAATTCTTCCAGCACGTTTTCGAGCGTAACCAAGCCTGTGATTCCACCGTACTCGTCGACCACCAATGCCATATGAGTCTTGCGAGTCAAAAACAGCTCTAGTGCCTTTTCGAGTCGCCCCATTTCTGGCAAATAAAGGATCGGTTTTGTAAATGGGCGCAATTCCCAAGCTTTGGAAACTTTGGGGGCCATCGCATAGATATCTTTCACGTGTAAGATCCCTACGGTCTTATCCAAGTCGCCCTTTTCACAGAGCGGGTATCTGGAGTACCTATGCTCATTTACAATGCTGAGGCAATCGGTTATAGACGCCTCTGTATCCAAGTAGACGATCTCATGCCTAGGCCGCATAACCTCACGTACAAAACGATGTCGAAGTTCGAAAGCATTTTGAACAATGGCCCGAGTTAGGCTTGGCGTGCCGGTGCGTTGTTGCAAGCTTGCAATTTGGAACTTGAGCTCCTCTTCAGTGAAACCCACCTCCCATTCCGAGGCAGGAGCAATGCCCACCAGTTTCAATAACCCTAAGGCGCTCTTATTCAATATCCAAATACACGGATACCCAATTATGTAAAACAACCGCATCGGATATGCCACGAACAAAGCTGTGGCAACTGGCTTACGAATACTAAGCGACTTAGGTGCTTGCTCACCCGCAACCACGTGTAAAAAAGTTATTGTGGTGAACCCCACCAAAAAAGCAATACGAGCACGGGCACCGGGACTTTCTATCCCTAAAATAACAAACAGCGGCTCCAGTATAACCTCAAAAGCCGATTCGCCAACCCATCCTAAACCGAGACTCGTTGCCGTGATACCCAGTTGGCATGCGCTGAGGTACGCATCCAAATGCTCGGTGAGATGCAAAACCAATTTGGCCCGACGCGAACCACGGGCGATCAATGCCTCCAATTGCGTATTCCTAACCTTTACCAACGCGAACTCAGTTGCCACAAAAAACCCGTTCAGCAAAACCAGCAACGCAATCAATAACGTCTTCCACGTGATTGTCAGGAAATACTCCATATCACACAAATTCCACACGCCCAAATATTGTTTGAATAATATCGGTAAGCGTGACGATCCCCATTGGCCGTCCATCCTTTTGGGTTACGATTGCGATGCGGTCACCCACGCGCCGCATTCGAGACAATGCAACGCCTACCGGCAAGTCTTCGTCCACGCTAGTCACCGGCTTAGCAAGCTCGCCCGCCACAGTCCCAGTAAACTGTACACCTGAAAATACCACCTCATCCACGTCTATAATTCCTATGATATGCTTGCGGCCATCTTTCATCCCCCAGACCGGCAAACGCGTAAAGTTAAAAGTTTGCGCCACTGTCAACACATCCTCAACTAGGGTAGAGGCATCCACTGTAACTACCTCGGAAAAGGGCTTTGTGAGGTGTTTCACACGCAATACTTGTAAATCCAACACCCGGCGTACCATTGTTTGCTCATCTGTGGACATATTCTTGAGCCATTCTTCCATCATGAAGCGTATTTCATTCCGACCAAGGAATATTCGTTTCGGCGGAATACGCAGAATGGCAGATAATATCGTAACAACACGTTCCACGATCCATTCGAATGGCCGCAGAAAAACTTGGAGAATTCTGAAAGCGCGAGCCGACACAAGGCATAACCGTTCAGGCTGTGCCCTGTACATCATCTTTGGTAGTAAATCACTCACAGTGTAGAACAAAAACACAAATCCAAAAAACAGCGCCACTGCTACAATTCCGCTATGCGAAAACCGCTTGTACAGTGTTGCAGCCACAATCCCAAAGGCTGTGAACCCCGCTATCGTGTTACCTATCATCACACTCATAAGAAACCGCTCAGGTGCCTCTAAATACTCAGCCAAAATCTTTGCCCTCGCGTGACCCCGAGTCGCCAGCGACTTGATGCGGAACCGACTTAGGGAAAACAACCCTGCCTCCATCCCAGAACACAAAAACGAAACTGCAAAGCAAATTACAATACATGCAACTTTGAGCGCCGTCTCCGACATAGGTCTATGGTATCAGCTCAACCAGCAATTCTTTTACAGACCGTTCATCAGCTGCTAATACGGTAAACTTGATTTTATGGAACGTGACCTTTTGCCCAACTCTGGGAACTTCCCCTAAAAGCGCTGTTACCAACCCACCCATCGTTTCAATCTCCTTAACGGGCGGCATCTGGGGACACTCGTACCTGAAATCGTCGATTCGGAGCAAACCGCTCACTCGCCATTTCCCTGATCCCAAACGTTCAAATACTAATCGATCAAACCCGGGGATGCCAACGGTCTCATTCAAAATATCTTCCAACATCACATACCCTGCCATATCACCAAACTCATCTAACACAATCGCAAAATCCCGCCGCTGACGTTGCATGCTCCTCAGTAATTTCAACAAACTCATCGTCTCAGGCACAAACGCTGGTGGTTCGATTACCTCCGACAAATCTATCTCAGGGTGCATTAACAAAACCCGAGCATTTAATACACCTACCACGGTATCCGTGTGTCGATCGTACAATGGGATACGCCGCATCTTTAATCGGCGGGCGGTATCAATCATTTCTTCTACAGAAGCATCATCCAAAATTACCGGCATATGGACCCGGGGACGCATTATTTCACGCACCTGCCTGCGACCTAAAGCCACTATCCGAGATATCATGTCACGCTCAGCCCGCCCTAAAGCACCGTGCTGAAATGCAAATTCCAACAATTCCTTGTATTCTTCCTCCGAGGGTGTTCGATCCGATTCCATCTGCGTAGGTCCTAATACCCTCAAAAACAACAAGTAGAACAATCTGGTTAAAGTACGCATTGGGCGTGTAATCCGTTCTGCCCCTAGCAAAAAAGGTGCAACGAAAAGTGACCATTTATAAGGTGCCCGAAGTGCAATCAACTTGGGAGCAATCTCACACACCAAAAGCACGCCTAAGCCCAGTGCTACCCATTCCATTATCCCACCCGATTCATGCCCAAACCAAAGGGCTACGAAAACTATGCCCGCCATTGCAAATGTGTTCCCAAACGCCAACAGCGCCAATAACTCATCAGGTCTCGACAGAAGACGATACACTGCTTGGCCACGCCACCCAGCACTCTCGCGTAACTGCTTAATCTGCCAGCGCGCCAAAGAAAACATTGCCGTCTCACAAAGCGCAAAAAAGAAACTCACCCCGGCAAATACCACCAATAGTACCGCTGTAGCACTGGACTCCAACATTACCTCAAAAATACCCCGCCACTGGTACACTCAAAAGTTAATTCTTCTATCGGTCATGTCCCCACTATCAAATTGCCCAGCTCTGCATTCTAAACAACCACTAAACTGGCCCGAATCGCTCACGCCTTTGCACAGGGTCTTCCTTAAACCCGTTTCGCAATCGCCCCTATATACCTGCGGGCCTTTTGCCCTAACCCCTAACGGTAGAATCCCCACTTGACAAGCCTCGAACGTGATCGAAAATTGGGTTTAACGTGACCGCTGAGGCGGCTTCGCGCCCGAACCCAAAAACAATGCCTATGCACAAAGTATCCCTAATAGGAGCAATCATTTGCCTAATCAGCATATTTATAAATGCACAAGAAATCCGCCCGGGGGCTACCGTAACGGAATTTGATCCTGGGATGAATCCTCTCTATTGGGGCACCGCATACCGAATCAGGAAAACCCCCGACAATAAGATCATTACAGCCGGCAATTTTGAAGCATGGATTAATGGCCAATTCCTACATGGTCTACTGAAACTCAATACAAACGGCCTGCCAGACCCCGGATTCAAACCTGCCTTGGAGGGTTATATTGGCCAAGGATTCCTCAACACAGTCGAGATCGAACTTGATGGGAGGTTGATCATCGGCGGATGGTTCACGTCCGTAAATGGCGTTAGGACAACTAACATCGCACGACTGATGCCAGACGGGTCTATTGATCCGACTTTTTCAGCCAACGCAACCTCAGATTACACTTACTCATCCGTCAACACAGTGGTGCGACAACCAGACGGGAAAATTCTTATTGGAGGTCGTTTCGATTTCGTTAATGGTATGCCACGTACAAACATTGCACGACTTAATCCCAACGGCTCTGTCGATCTAACATTTGAGTGTACAAACGGCTGGCCAAATGGTGAAGTCCGCACTATTGCGCTCTGCGAGGATGGCCGGATCCTAATTGGCGGCTCTTTCTCCGCTATCGGCGACCGCCCCAGGAACGCAATCGCAAGGTTACTACCAGACGGGCAATTAGACACCAGTTTCGGTGAAGGATTGTCCCTGTGCCAAGGCGCCGAAAAAACCGTCTATCACATTTTGCCTTTGCCTGATGGGAAAATCCTTATAGGCGGTTGCTTCGAGTCAGTTAACGGTCAATCACGCCAAAGCCTGGCAAAACTGAATCCTGACGGGTCCCTGGATGAAAGCTTTGTATGTAATGCCACGTATCCAATTGGCGAATGGCCTTACGGAACCATCTATGTGTGCGAGGTCCTTCCCGATTCAAGAATCCTTATAGGTGGCCAATTCTGTTTCCTCAATGAGATTCCCCGCACAAACGTGGCAATAATATCCGCCGATGGTTCCGTAGACCCAACGTTTATTCCGCCTCAAAACAGGGGGCCTGTGTACGATTGTTTGCTTACCGACTCCGATGGAATCATTGTAGTTGGTGGTTTCCAGCAAATGGGCGAGTACCTCCGTCCAATGGTTGCAGAGCTTACCCTCACAGGAAACGTGCGCCCAGAGTTCTGTTACGGCCCGGTGGGACTATGGACACACTCTGATCGTGCCACCGTCTACACCGTGGCAGAGGAACCTACCGGAACATACCTAGCAGGCGGTTACATCACTCACGCACAAAACACCCCAGCTAATTCTGTCATCCGGCTCGACCGCTTTGGTAAAATTGACACGAATTTTGTGCCCACGATAAGGCCTCTGTACGTTGGTGAAAATGAGTACCAATCCGTGTTAAAACTCCTCGTACGAACCAACGAAAAAATTCTTGTGGCTGGCCAATTCACTCTCCCTAGAACACCCGGCCCTAACCTGCGATGTATCGCACTACTTAATCCAAACGGATCCCCCGACACAGAATTCGCCTCCGGGCTTACGGGAGCCGACGGACCAAACCCAATCATCCAGGACATTTTAATCCAAAACGATGACAAAATCCTCGTATGCGGAACATTTAGCAAATTTCACGACGTTCCACGGCAAAACATGGCACGGTTAAACCCTGACGGTTCACTCGACCCATGGTTCGCACCAATGATCGGCGAAACATGGCATATCGCTAACGGCATGGCTTATCAATCCGACGGCAAAATCATCGTCTACGGATTCTTTGACAGAGTAAACAATGTGTCCCGAACTAATCTTGCTAGACTCAACCCAGATGGTACGCTCGACACTACGTTTAATGTTTTGTTTGAGCCAGGATGGTTCCAGATCAATGCCGTAAAGGTGCAACCAGACGATAAGATCCTCGTGGCCGGGTTCTTCACTGCAATCAACGGCATCCCACGCAGTGGGATTGCACGTCTGAATCCCGACGGGACCCTCGATACGGGGTTCACGCCCGGTGGAGTTTACACTGAGTGGGGTCCGGGAACCGTATCGGCTTTGGAAATCCAGCCCGATGGACGCATCCTAATTGGCGGTTCCTTCACCATCGTCAACGGCCAGAGCCGAATTGGCATCGCTAGACTCGAACCAGATGGTACGGTAGATTTATCCTTTGGTTATGCCTTGTGTGGAATCACCTTCTACTCCGAAACTCAAGTTGGCGAAATCCAAACAATCAAGTGGCTTTCCAACAATCGCATCCTCGTAGGTGGCAGGTTTGACCTGGTCAACAGCATACCTCGCTCTTCCATCGCAATGCTTTACGCAAAACCTGAAATAGTAGGAGTCCGACCAAGACTTTCCATTGAGCTTGCGCCCAACTATCGAATCCTAATTAAGTGGCCTACAAACGCCGGTCTTTGGTACCTCCAACAAACTGGTGACCTCACCCAAAACCAATGGACTTTTGTATCCAGCAGTCCATACATAGAAGGGAGCAACTGGGTAATGGCATTACCAATCATCACGAACCAGTTCTTCCGACTTATACTACCTTGACAGGGTACCCAACACCGAACTGATTCGATCTCCAGCGTAGTTGCAGCTGCCAGCGGAAATATCAGCCCTCAGCGTGTGGAAATCCACCACCCCACGGTAGCCGGCGTCGTAAACTGGCGGAAACTCCCACCCTAAGGGTTTGATAGTCCACAGCGTTACCGCGGTGACTACTAGAACAGTAGAACCAAAAGGAGAATACTCCGTAGCATCGTTTTGCTTTTCTAAATCCAGCGAAACCGATACCTGGGGATTACGAACAAAGAAGTCCACCGAATACAGACTCCTCAGCGTCTCACCCTGTAACAGGACAAAATCCTCCCGGAACCAATCACTCATTTCGCG